>SDBU01000350.1_pt1 | contig 65661 bp, 110 predicted proteins | sample 2277071 | NCBI WGS metagenome assembly SDBU01 (sample SAMN10397929, study PRJNA504765) | marine sediment metagenome | isolation source: marine sediment core GS08_GC12, 126 cmbsf | place: Arctic Ocean: Gakkel Ridge, Loki's castle | collected 2008 | reverse complement strand
CTGGGAGGCCTGAGATGTATCAGCCGGAGACAAAATGGGACGCCAGGAAGTATGAGTTCAAGGAGCTAATCGCCAACGACGTGCGGCTGACCGCGTTCATGAAGGGGCTGCGGACAAAGCATCGGACGGCGTTCGATGACATACTCAAGAAGCTCGATGCCGATTGGGACGAACGAGTGACTACCGCGCAGGCGGAAATCGCTTCGCCTTCGGCGGACCTTGACGAAGGCGAGCTAGAACCAACAGAAGGAGAGGACCTGTGAGCGAACAAGTACAGAGACCAGGAGAGATCCTGGAACCCGATGACCCAAGGGTACAACGTGTGGTTGCGGTCATGAACGAAGTGGGTATCGACTTTCGAGGGCAACCGATTCCCATGCCATGGGGCACCATCATCCCGAATGTTCTCCCAGTAGTCGTTGAGCCGGGAATCAAGGTGCTAACGTCTACCGACAAGCAGGAACGTGCTGCAGAAGCCAAGCCTCCAGAGTCGGAGTGAAAGGGACTGAGTATGCCTGAACTGTTTGCATGGCTGGACGTCAGTGGACTCCCCGTGTTGTTGCAGTTGATTTGCTTCCTCGCTGCTGGTGGAGCAGGTGGTCTCCTTCGACACCATTCAAGTGAGGGAGGGTTGGTAATGCCCAAGACCAGAGAAGTCAAGGGCAAGAAACTCCTTCGACTAGGCTTCCTGGCTCATCTGATTGCGGGGGCTTTCTTCGGGGCAGCTGTGGACGGCAATGTGGCCACTGCATTCTTTGCAGGTGTCTCCGTACCCTACCTCGCAGAAAAGTATCTCCAGCGCCGAATGAATGGGAAGAAGTGAGGTGACCAACAAACAGCGCGCCGCGCGCAATACTTCCCACCTGGCGAACCTGCCGTGGATCTTCCGGCGGAAGGTCAAGGCGATAATCTCGGCATTGGAGGGTTGGGGTTGGCGACCGGTCATCGTTGAGAGCTTGCGAACACGAACGGAACAAAAGGCAAAGGTCACTGCGGGTGTTTCGAGAACGATGCGGAGCAAGCACTTGAAACAGACGGACGGATTCGCTCACGCCGTCGACATGGTCTGCGATGGAATTTGGTGGGATGACAAAGCCCCTGGCTTCGTACCCTATGCCAAGATGCAAGCGAATGCAGCACGTTCCTTCGGCTGCCGGTCGGGGTATTTCTTCAGGGGCTATCATAGCGTGGTTCACGATTTTGCTCACGTCGAGTACCAGACGTGAGAGTGGTCGGACAACTCTACAAACGAAGAGAGAGACGAAGATGAGACGAATGCCGTTCGCATGCTTGCTCGTGTGTGTGCTCCTTGCGATCTCTTGCATGGTGACACCTGTACGAGCAGAGTCCGTCGTTGAGATTCTCGGTGTGGGGTTCACGTACATCATGCCGTTCCCCAGTGACTCCGAGAACAAGGCCGCTATCGATGTTCCGATTCGGGTCTGGCCAGGGGTCGTTCCTGACGGCATCGTGTTCAACCTCTTGATGCCGATTAGTAATCTTGACGGCCTTGATGTCGGAATCTCCGCAGCAGCCACGACCGTCAAGGGCAACCTGCCCGTACGGCTGGGACTCAACCACACGTCGGACGGATACGGTTGGCACGTCAATATCCAGGGATCGCTACCTACGTCGCCAGAGGCAATGGCCTTCGGGCCGACCGAAAACAGCCGTCGACTCACCTACAGTTACATGCTGGGTCCGGACCGCGTTGGAGTGGTGGGCCAAGTCCTGTGGTAAGCTAGTTGAACAGGCAGCCGTCCTCGAGTTGCGTTGTGACGTTGTGCACGTCCTCTCCGCCAATGCAACTTCGAGGCGGCTGCCTCATTTGATCTTGGTCAGGTTCCCCCATCGATGGCCCATCACGATGTCCACAGGCCAGTCAAACGACGTCTCTAGGTAGTTGCGCGTCATAGCTTGACGGACTACAGGGATGATGGTATCGACGTATTCTTCGCGGACTTCGTAGGTGAATCCGTCGTGCGAAAAGTGGACGGGTCGAGCTCTTTCAGGATCGACATGGTTGAATACGTCGATGTCAGCGAGGAGCGTCAAGTCAGATGACGTCGACTGAGCAGGCGTGTTGATCGCTTGCTTCTCGATATCGTAAGAGTTGTCTCGAGTGATGAGGGGGAATCGACGCTTGCGACCAAAGGGTGTAATGGTCTCGCCTTCGCTGAGGACGCGCTCCTTCTGTTCAGCCATCCAGCTGTGTAACACGTGATAGCGCTCTGCATGGGCGTCGAGGAGTTCCTGAGCAGCCTTCACAGTGATGTCCAGGAGTAGCGCTGTGCTCTTTGCTAGACGTCCATATGGTATGCCGAAGTTGATCATCTTCGCTCGGAAGCGATCCTTCACCGTAACATCTTCTCGAGGTATCCCGAACGCACCTACAGCTGTCTCTGTATGAGGATCGCGCCCGTCTGAGAGAGACTCGATGAGGACAGAGTCTCCACTGAGGTATGCTAGCACGCGGAGCTCAGATTGCTTGCGGTCAGCTTCGAGCAGCACCCAACCAGGAGCAGCTATCAAACCAAGTCGCACCTCGATGCCAGCCTGGCCTGGACCAGGCAAGGCCATCATAGGCGGGTTCGATGCTGATAGTCGACCTGTCCGCGTTCCTGTGAGATGCCACTGAGCTCGTACGCGATCGTCCTTGTCGCGGTAACCAAGGAGACCCTCAACGTGAGATTCCATGGTCGTGGCCTTGCGATAGCTCAAGACTGCTTGAATGACCTCACGGGTTGGCCCTGTAAGCTTGGACTGCTCTAAGTGTCTCTCGAGAAACACTGCCCTCGTGGATGTGCCATGTCGTCCAGACGGAACACCGAGCTTCGTGAACAACAGTCGACTGACCTGAACTGGCGAGGCCACATTGAAGTTCGTCACTCCTGTACGACTTGCCACCAACTGCGCGACTCGAGTACGAAGTGCCATGGTCCGTCGTCTATACCGTTGACCCAGGTCCTCTAAGTAGGGAGCGTCAGTCAGCATCCCGTGATACTGCATCGATATGATCACGGGGAGTGCTGGCATCAAGACCTGCTCGAAGACCTCGAGCACGTTGTCGGCCTTCATCTCTTGCTTGAGGCACGCTCGAATAGCATGCGTGTAAGTAACGTCCTTTGCATGGTACTCGTACAGAAGCCTTCGTGAGATGCGAGCCCAACTTTTGGTATTGTCTACAGTTGGGTCTTGCTTGATGTCATAGTCCTCTGCCTGCAGTCGAGTCCGAGCGAGGTACTTCAGTCCATGGTGCCCACGACGCTCGTCCACAGCATAGGCAGCGAGCATCGTGTCGAAGCCAATCGGTGGATCGAATCCGAACTCGCGAAGGACAGCTACATCGAAGGGAGCGTTCTGGTACGTCCACTCAGCTGTTGATGTCGCGATGAACTTCCGCAACAGTCGCTTCACTTTGATCTGTCGTGCTAGCTCAACAGGAATGATGACAACGCGAATGCCATCACCCGTCAGTCCAATGGCTAGTAGCCGCCGTCGATGTCGCTCGAGGAATGTTGTCTCCACATCGCATGTGATCACGGACGCTTGAGCTAGGACCTTCAGCTCATGTTGTACCTCATCGATGGACTCACAAATGATACGACGAGGTTTCGGCGGCTTCGGAACTCGGTGGTCTAGGACGGCGCGAACTAGCTGCAGGTCCTGCAGGTAATCTCGCCAGAAGTCTGGTCGACGTAGGATGCCTGCAGGGTGGTACGTCACCACTGTTGGTGCGAAGAGCTGTGGTGGGTTCGCGGGATAGACGAACCCGCGAGCTTTGCCTACTGCTTGGATCTTGCGGACGCCATGGTGACCGAGTGTCGTCCACGCTGGACCACCAAGTGCGAGGATCACCTTCGGTTCGACTATAGACAGTTCGTCGACGAGCCGCTGGTGACAGAAGTGCAGCTCAGCAGGAATTGGTGTCCTGTTCTTCGGTGGTCGACATAAGCATGCATTCGTGTACCAGATCGGTGTGTCGTCGAGGTCAGCTTCTGTCCACGAGGCTCTCAGCAGTTGACCAGCACGACCGACGAATGGTTTCCCTAAACGGACCTCAGTAGCACCAGGCGCTTCACCGACAACGACGAGACCGCTCTTGTCCCCGGCTCCGAGTATCTGTGGTTCAGGCTGCAGTGGACATCCGTGACAGGGATCCATGGTCTATAGGGGAGGTGGTGCTACGTCGAGTTGTCCTCGTCGAGTATGCTCGCGGAAGACAGCTATGTTCCAACCGAGTGCAGTGGAGTCTGTCAGTCCAGCACTGGTCTTCGTGAGGTCTCGGATGTCGCTTCGCCGGTAGACATCGAGGTCAGCTGGATCTGGTCGTCGTGGCAGGCGTGCGCTACACGCAGCCCATCGGATCGGTCGAGCAGAGTCAACCGACAGGACGCGATCGCTGATCCACGACTGAGCGGCCCGCGTGACAGCTCGTGGGTCCTGACGAGCCCAACCGAGGTAGCGCATGGGTCCAGGCCACATACGAGCAACTCGATCGGACATCAAGTCGAGACCAAGCTCGACGTCTGCTCGCGAGATGCCGACGACGTCGAACGACACTCGCTCCATCAGTCCCTTGAGGCAGTCGACGTACTCGCCGATGGTCCGTCCGTGCGGCACGACCTGTAGCGCGACTCCTGGTAGTCGGTGGCGTGCTTGCTCGTAGGCCGTGGCAGCAAGTTCTATAGTACAGTCTGCATCACCAATGGCGTCAGGGAGAATGATCTCGTCGGCACGCATTCGTCGTGCGACGTCGATAACGTCTGCTACTGAGATGAGCTCTCCCTCCCAAGCACCATTGTCGAGAATGAGGTATCGTCCTGGTGCTCGATGTCGGTAGAACTCAATGTAAGCTTCACTCCAGTTGCCAGGAGCTCCAGACAGCGCCAATTGAGTCAGAGCAAAGTCGAGGTCACCTAGGCTCGTCCATGGTAGCCAGGCTTGATGTTCAGCGATCAACGCAATCTGCACGATGGTCTCCTTGGTGTAAGGTTACTGGGGCACCCAGGACTCCGCTAGCTTCTGGATGCCCCAGCATCGGATCATCAGCTTAGCTTGCGACTTTTCCCGGCCTTCGCTCCTCCTCCTCTCTTGGCTGTCTTCGGCTTGTCCTTCTTCTCGTCGTCCTCGGTGGCCTCCTCCTCCTCGCCAGACGCTGCAAGGCTTACGGCGTCGACTTGGTTGACGTCACGGTTGTTGTAGCGTCCAACTGAGATCACGACGACTACATCCGTGCCCTCGAGCTCGTCTGTGTCGACGTCGACTTCGCCCTCGAGGTCTTCCTTGTCGTAGCCGAGTCCAACGAGGGTGTCGCGGAGACTCCACAAGGCCTTCGGCCCTAGTCCGGTCGTCTTGAAGAGCTTGCGTCCTGCATGGTCCCCTTCCGTGAGTGTGAACGTCCAGACGAGGTTGGGGAACTCAGACCGCTCGGACTCGGTCTCGACGATCGAGTCGATAGTTGCAGCATAAGATCCAGCGGGCAGAACCTCAAAGTCCTGCACGTCGGTGAAATCGAACCTCATTCTCATCTCCTATTGCGCATGGTGAACTGCTAGGACGTCTTGCGTCGTGTCTCCTTTCTTGCTGGTGCGAGGTCTATCGCATCGAGCAAAGTAGTGACAGTTGGATCCTCTAGCATCGCCGGTGGGTTCTGTCCGAATGGATGGCGCACCTTAGCGATCCACGGATAGGTCGACTGCAGGAGGAGGACTCGCTGTCGTGAGCCGTCGTCCAGGTCGTCCCCTAGAGCAAGGTAGGCCACCACGTCGAAGAGCCCAGGGACTTGATCGAAGAGCTGACCACCGAGCGCTGGACCCGTACGTGATGCGCCTGAGCGCTCGTCAGTGACCGTTCGGGAGAGTGCCGTCATGAAGACATGGATTGGTAGATTGCGGAATGCCCGTATCTGTCGTCGCAACTCTACCGCGACTCGTCCGTAGTCGCGCTTGGACACTTCGTTTGGCGCTAGCTTTGGATTCCTCAATGCCGACTCAGCTGCGAGAGCTAGCAAGCGAGCGTAGTAGAGCTCGCTGAGGGAATCGATAGCGACAGACTTATAGGGACAGTCCTTGCGCATCAGCGTGTCGTGGATCTCGTTGAGTCGAACCTCGAGGCCCGTGTCGAGAGTCGCCTTGAGATCGATCACGGCAATGTCGTCCCTGTCAGCGATGGTCCGTAGGCCTCCATCGTAGTCGAGGAGCAGCATAGGCGACGTCCGTGGATCGTCTTGTGCTGTGGACAAGAAGAGGGTCTTGCCATGTCCAGCTCCTGAATAGAGGAGCACACTCGTCTGGTCCGTGACCGTCTCTCTAGGAGTCGTCACTTTCAGCACGATCGCGCGACCTCCTTTCTGGGTCGTGGGTATAGAGACGCTGTTGGATGTCAGCAACGTCTGAGCCATCGAGCAGCGCTTTGCACAGTTGAGCGTATTCGCATGTCGGACACGTCATGGCCGATTGATTCGGGTAGATGTCGGGATCGTCACGAATCTCTATGCCCTGCATAGACATGTGTGTCTGAAGAGCAGCGAGCTCAATCTCATTGCGGCTAACACGCTCACGAGTGAAGAAGGGGTTCGTCTGGGCCTTGAGGCTTCCCAGCTCCTCGTCGTAGTCCTTTGTCTTCAGTCCATAGTCATGGATCGCTTGCAGGTACACGGAATACGTGGTGATTATGGACCTTCGAGAGAGCGCGCCCTTGGACGTAAGCTCAGGTACTCGGGGGAGTCGACGACGAATACTGTTGTACACTGAGCCAGCCAAGCGGTCGCCAAGGATGGGCTGCAGGAGCCACATGTAGGCGGTCGTCTGCTGCTCGAGTTCGAGGAAGCGCAGGTCGATCAGATTCTCTGAGGTCTTGTGGTCTACAACCCACGCATGGCCATCGCCTGATTCGACCACAAGGTCTGCTGTCCCCACGAGGAAGACCTTGCTCGGATCATGGTCGTCCGCACCGACAGGAAGCTGGCGAGCGAATTTGGCCTCCACTGCTAGCACACGCCACGCCTTGTCAAGGGCATGAGACCAATCCAGGTAGTGACGGAGGATACCCTCACCGAGCTCGGCGAGCTTCATAAGGTTAGCCAAGTCATCATCCCAGAGGTTCTCGTACTCAGCAGTCAGTCGATCGATTTGTGTTGTGTGCCAAATCGTAAAGGTCTCGACAGGATCGGCTGCTTGCCCCTCCATTTGACCACGATAGTATGCGGCGAGTGCTGTGTGGATACCTGTGCCGAGCCACATGCTAGGCTTGCGTCGGATTGCGTACAGCCCTTCGCGACTCAAGCTCCATGCAACTCGACATCGTCGGAAAGCGCCGAACTCGGTGACGTGAACGATGGTCGCCTCAGTAGGTATGTCAATCGCAGGCACTACTAAGGCAGGGGTTCGACGTCGGCGAGTTGCCTTCTTCGGCATACACTGTCCTCCTTTCTTGATGTGTATTCGCAACCGCGCTCCCTTGGGGCGAGCAAGGAAGCGCGATGCCAACACACACACATTATGTATTGGATGCGAGGGACGTGGTGCTACACGAGAGAACGAGACACCTTCCGGACGGGGCGTGCGACCTGTTTGGCTGCCTTCGGTGTCCAGTTCGTCGCCTTCTTGGCAGCCTTCTTCGTCGCCTTCTTGGCAGCCTTCTTCGTCGCCTTCTTGGCAGCCTTCTTCGTCGTGGCCTTCTTCTCAGTCGCCTCTCCAGCCGGCGTCTTCGCTCGCTTGCTTGCGTACAGGCCCTTCTCTTCGTAGCCGTTCTCGCGCTGCCACTCCTTCACTGCCTCGGTCGCTCGCTTCCGAGCGGTGGTAACGCTGAGACCATTGAGGACGGCCTGGTCGTAAGCAGCGTTGTAGACGACGTTCTGCTTTTGCATCAGAGCCTCGTTGTCGGTCTCGTCCTTCGACTTCTTGCGAGGCGGCGGTGCTGCCTTCTTCTTCTTCTCCTTGCGAGGCGGCGCTTCCTCGCCCTTCTTCTCGGCCTGTCGGCGTCCAGCTCTCGACAGCGACTCACCGAAGCGCGCGGCGTGGAAGTAGCTGTCGAACTTCAGCTCGACGTCCTGAGTCTGTACGACGATCTTGTTGCGGACCTGCTTGAAACTGAAGTCCATTGGACACGTCCTCCTTTTGGATTAGAAGAGCATATGCTCCTCCGATCAGCAGTCCAGTCCGGCAGGGCTGAGGGGTTCTGCAGACCTCATATCCCAAGGCCTCTCTCAACTGAACTGCTGTACGCAGGTGCTATGCAGTGACTTCCTTACCGTCGTCGTCGAAACGCTTGACGGCTCGCCACAGGAGTGTCGTCTCGACAGAGAACGCCTGACCATCAATGTCTCGTCCTTCGACTCGCAGCCGAGGCTCGATCCTGTGAGGCGGTCCATTCGCACGGATCACCTCCCAGTGCATCTCCTCGACTTTGACACCCAGCTCTGCCTCGACGTACTGTAGAGCGATTTGCTCGACAGCACAGCCGAGTGCATGTGGGTCAAGCAGCGGACTATGAGTGGTCTTACGCTTTCGCATGGTCGTCCCTCCTTTCGAGCTTATAGGCTCGTCTGAGCTCACTGGTGCTCTCGGCACGGTCACTCAGCATGGTGACCAGTGAGCTCAGCCAACCTACTTCGCGAGACCGGCAGCGGGCAGGGAGATGGTCCCCTTCTCGTCTCCGAGTTGGAAGACCAGCGTGAAGCGCAGTCCCTTCCCGAACTTGTACGGTCCGGTGACCTTCAGCACCTCCACGTCGAGGTGTCGGATAGTGCCTTCCTTCTTGCCCTCGACTGGGATGTCGATGTTGATGGGCTGTCCGATGGCCGGTGCGAGGTACTTCGCGGCCGATGCTTTCGTCACCTTCTTTGCCTTCTTCGGCATGTCTACGTCCCTCCTTTGTGTTGCAGGCCTACTCGCTGAAGCGAGCATGGTCCTGTGTGCTAGATACAAACACGCGAGACGACATTGTGTGGCATGGAAGTTCGGTCCGTGGTGAACGCTCTTCCGTGCGAGAGGCTTTGCGTCGAACCTCGGTGGCGACACGAAGTGAGCGTACTCGTGCACTACGACACCTGCATTCATGCCGCCTGGATGGAGTACAAGTCGATCTTTGGTGTAGATCGCCATGCCCCACCAACGACGACTCTTACCGAGCTCCACAGTCACTCTCGGTCCTTCGACCCATTGTCGCAGGAAGTCTACGACGGTCTGTGCATGGTCGACCGACTCGACTTTGTCATCGTACAAGCCGAGCACATCGATGCCAGGTGCATCGCCTCGTCCAATTCGTGTGAAGCGTCGACGGTCCATCAGAAGACCCTTCGGATTGCGTCCTCGTGATCTTCCCACACAACACGATCGCACTTCATGCAGATCACGACTGTCTCGCCAGCGCAGCCACCTTGCTGTGTGAGCTCTCGGCAGTGGCACTCAGGACATTCGTCGGGTATCGGGTCGTTCTCGATGCCCATGCGAATGAGCTCTCTAAGGACCTCAGCTTCGTGAGGATCTTCATGCTCCAACTCTGGATGCTCTACCAATGTCTGTACGTGTCTTCCAGCCATCTCACGTCCCTCCTTGTCTCGAGTGCTAAGCACTCGCTGCGAGCATCCCCTCTATGCTCGCCACCAACGCTCAGCCGCCAGGCGGCTCCTCGAGAGTCAATACACCAGTCGACATGCCGATGTGTAGACCACCTTGCATCGACATGGCTTCGCAGCCGTTCGAGAAGGCGTCAAGGATCAGGTACAACAGATTCTTCGGCAGGTCCTTGAGCTCCTCGTACTTGATGAGCAGCTGCATGCCAATGCTGTTGACAATTCGTACACCAGCCGGACTGGAGACAGGCCGCCACACGAGGTGATGCTTTGACACGAGGCTCTCGAACCTCTTGCATACCTTGATGACGTCCTCTGTTACGACTAGACCGCAGAAGGCTTGTGCGAGTTCGAACGCGCGCGGTGCTGTTGCCACAACGTCCCTCCTTGTCTCGAGCGTAGTCGCTCGATTAGGAGCTGGTGAACTCGAACAGGAATGGCATCACAACTGTCCGAGCTGTCCAGCACCAGCTCCCGTCCAACGACTACTTCTCGGCAGCAACCTTCGCGGTTGCGATCGCCTCCTTGACGTGAGCGTCGTATGCTGCTTCTGCTTTGCGTGCGTTCGCTGCCAGCCTCTTCAACTCAACGCAGGTAGACATGCAATAGCATGCCTTGGAGGGTGCACCCCTTGCCGTACCCCACGTACATCCGCATTTCGATGTCAACATGGTCGTCCCTCCTTCGAGCATAGTCGCTCGAGTAGGGAGCCGATCTCTCAACCGACTCCCCCTTCCAGCGACTGATCTACTACCACCACTTGCTCATACGACCTCCTTGCTCATGTCGATCAGATTGTAGATGTTCATGGCGAGGAGCTTCATGTACTCGCCCTTCTCGTGTCTGGTGAAGGTGTGAGCATGGCGACCGCGTGCCAATGCAGCTAGACATTGGGTCTGACGATCGATCTCAACGTCGTATGCCTCGATCGACCACCCCTCACAGTCAGGAGCGTGTATCGCCATCTCAGTCACGCTCTTCGTGTAGGAGGTAGCCTTCTCCATCGACCTCTCGGCATCTCGCTTGGCCTGAGCATCGTAGTGCTCATTGCGAAGACGGTCGTGGGTTGCATCGTCGATGATCTTCGCCTCGAATGCCAAGCGCAGGAGTCGTTCGCGACTCGAGTCCCACTTGATACCACTGAGAGCAGCAAGTGTCGTGGAGTGAACGAGGCCTGGCTTGAACCAGGCCGACGAGAAACGGACGTGCTTCGTCTCATCGTCGGTCAGAGGCTTCTTCACCTTGACCTGTGACCCGTCGAACTCGATCCATCGGTCGCTGACGTCGGTACCGTGAACGATAGTCATGGTCGCCTTCTGGCGAAGTACAGCGACCTCTTTCACGACTGTACCACAGAACTGCTCGCCCAACTTCACCAACTCTTCTACTACCTGTGCCTTCTTCATCACGTCCCTCCTGTTCCGAGCTAAGTGCTCGAGTCGAGGAACAGCTCTCGGCTTCAGCTTGTGTGATAGGGAGGCTCTCATGGAACTGAGCCACCTCGGGCCAACAGCTGCTCCCCGCTTCCAACACTCAGGTATTGCTTGGTCCTACGAAGCCCTCATCACTACTGTCGTCTTCACGAGGACCTTCCGTGAGCTTGAACACCGACCCAACCTCGACCCACACACGACCGCACTTCTGACATGTGAGTTCGAGGCGAGGTCCACGCATGTACCCGTCAACGCCCCAGTCGTCCTCAGGTCTCGCTCCACACGTGCAAGCGAGCTGAGGAGCATCACCGTCGTCACACATGGCGACGACCTCTACCTTGTCGGACCCAACGATTCTCCTCGTCAGCTCAGCGTGGAGGTCGTTCAGGAGCTTGGCGTCGCCTCCAGACAGTCCTTCAGACGGCGCATGGTTCGTGTCATGCATCATCACATGTTCGACCATGTGCTTCATCTGTACCACGTCTTCAACTGTGATCATCGTCCTCATCACGTCCCTCCTTTGTTCGAGCGTTGATCGCTCGAGTAAGGCTGTTCGCCGCCTTGTTATGGGAGACATAGCAGTTCGAGTCTGCCAGCGAACAACCTCTGTCCAGTGATCAACTGAAGATCGGTCGATGCTCGTCCCAGGTTCTGTCCTCGAAACGCTCTTGTCGACTCCTGTGACGACGTCGACCGTCCCATCGCCATCGGAGTTCATTCGTGTCGAACCACACATGGCGATGTGTGCTTGGACTCGCTCCATCAAGGCACACGATGACTGTCCGTAGGATCCCGGTCGTTCCAACTTCACGCATAGATCGTGCTTCGACCCATCGAACGCGTGTGTCACGAGCCAGTCGGTCGAGGTAGGCGTAGAGCCTACCCATCGTGAACTTGCGTGTGTGTGCCAACTCTTCTGCGTCCGTGAGACCTGTAGGCATGCTGAACCTCATGTCACGTCCCTCCTTCGAGCTAATCGCTCGTTGGGACAGTCGATCGCTCGACCGTCCCTGCCAACGATCACTCAGTAGGTCATCACCATGTCCGGTGCATTGGGATCGCCTTTGATGACGTCCGTGACATCCACAGTGAAGCGCTTGAGGAGTTCGTACACTTCATGCTGCGCGATACCGTCGACGCCTTGGACCAGAATCCTGTGTTCGTTGTTCGCGGGGAGCGTTTGGACTCGGACCTCTCTCAGCAAGTCGCCTCTACCACTGAGTATCCATCGCTCGTGTCTCTTCAGCAGAACAGCTACGATGCGTTGTGTGGTACCGATCTTCATGGTCGTCCCTCCTTGGTCTGAGTGTGTGGTGTACACTCATTCACGAGCACCGGATTGCTCCCATGCTCGTGGTCAGTGTACATCAGGAGGGGGAACGTGTGCATGGTGCTAGCCATACATCGGCGCCGGTCGATGCCTCGTTGCGGATCGCTCTCGCCATCCGTCCTGTCGCGCCTGGCCTCGTCGTCTTTCATTCTCTAAGGTTCTCAACCGATCGGCCTTTCGACTTCATCGGACCTACTCGCCTCGTGCTCAGGTGCTCTTGAGGAATGAGGTTTTCGAGTCGGGTGGTCTACTCGGTCGTTCGATTGTCAAGCTACGATATTCAACTACCTTATTATCCCTCTGATCCGGGATCAGGTCAACAAATAATTTGGCGGTGCAAATCGCCGTAGGGACGCCTTTTCAGCGATCCTACGAGACCCCGGGATTTCCCCGGGTGAAACTGGATCCCGTTTTGCCAGAGGATTGTCACCGAGGAGCGATGTCCTGGATGAACGCGCCAAGCAAGTCGTGCACGCGGATCATCTCGGCTGTCGTGACTGGCTGAGCAGCTGAGATCAACCCACGCTCATCAGCGGCCCACGTCACGAGACCGATTGCGTCCTTCTCGTGCTGTGTCAGTCGCCAACGACTACCACCTGTCTTCGTCATAACCTCAGCTGAGCGTTTGGCGTACCACGTCTTCCATGTTGAGGGAGCGACCAGCTGAGCGTCGGAGAAGACACCCGTGATATGCTCACCAACGATTGACCAGATGTCTCGAGAGCGTGGTGTGTCGGACATGCGCTCGATCACGATGTCGACCTTGACACTGCTGAGCCGCGAGCACACTCTTTCAACTTGGCCGTACGTCAGAGCTCGACTGACACAACAGAGTGTTGCCTTGTGCATGATGGCAACACCTGTCGTCTCTCCAGCATCGAATGCTGCAATGTACTCGTCCATCAGACGTCCTCCACTAGAGTGAGCATGTCAGTGCCGCCTGCTCGGCGAGCACCACGCTTCCGCACGATGACATCTTCCTCGAGAGCTTCGCGGATGACTGACTTCAACACAGACTGTGGTACACCGAAGTGAGCCTCGAAGTCGTCCATGGTTGCTGTACCGCCTGCTTGCTTGAGGAACGCCGCGACCGCTTCGAGCGTTGGTCGTCCGCGACCGACCGTGATCTCGTAGCGCTCCTCGAGTTCGACGAACTGGACGGTGAATGGTTTGGGAGCCGCACTCTTGAACTCCGGCTCGACTTCGATGTGACCGAGCCCACCTTTGCTCGCACGCTTGACATAGAGTGCCGACTCAGCAAATGCATGGAGCACGACACTACCATACATCCGCCGACCACCTCGGCTCGAGTCTGAATGCTTGCTGTGATGGTGGACGACAGCGACTGCACAGTCGTACTTCTGCCGGAGAGTATCGAGCGGCTTGAAGACGTAACGAGAGACCTCGACTGCCTTGTCGATGTCGACTTGGAGAACGAGCTTCAGCAGAGGGTCCATGGCAATGAACTCGATGCTTCCATGCGCAGCGACAATCGAGTCAAGCCACACCATCAAGTTCGGGATTGCGTCCTCGTCATCGAGAACGAACTCAGGTGTCGTCGATATGTAGAGCGGTGGGAAGGGAGGTGGGAACTTGACTCTGAGCTTCTTGCCATGCATCTCAGCTGCTTGTGGAGCACCAAAGCCACGAGCAGTAGCAATCTTCGCGAGCCTGTCCTGGAGGTATGCTTCGGGGTCTTCACGCTGGATGATAACCGCGACACCTGTTCGACGTACAGGGAAGGCGCCAAGGAAGTCCTTCCCTGAGGCGATAGACAGTGCCATATCAAGAACAAGCCACGTTTTGTGGACCTTTGGATCGCCACTGATGAAGCCGATGTTGCGAGCGAGCCAAATGTCCTCGATGAGCCACTCAGGCGGCTTGAACGATGCTGCCATGAAAGCTTCGCCAGACCAGACTCTCGCAGGCAGAACGACTCTAGGCTCGCGTCGAGGTGTCGTACGAGCAGCCGCACGAGCAGTCGTCAGTTGAGCGTAGTGAGCGCCTGACTGGCGAGCCTTCGCACCTGAGACCCACGACGAGTGCGTCAACACAGCGAGAGCAACACCCGGCTCATAGCCAAGTTGGATCAGTTGACAAGCGATGTACCAGTCATTCGCTGAACGGTCGAGCTGCTCGTCTGCTGTCTGAGGACCGCCTTCGCCATCGATGATGCGCCGTTGCAAGTAACGTGGAAGCTTCTCGAGGAAGTCTTCAGGTAGTCGCACGACATCAATAGCGAGGTCGAGCTCAGTCTCGTCCCGTCCTGCAACAAGTCCGAACTCTTCGAATGGATGAGCATAGATTGTGTCCGATAGCGCTTTGACGCGCTGGACTGGTCTACGCACTACGTGTCAGCTTTCAGTGATCGACTACTTGAAGTACCTAGCACCACACTCCCGAACAAACGTGAAGGTGTTGCCGACGAGCTTCCCCGTCTCCTTGTCGACGCAGCGCACTTCAATACCATCGTCTTTCACACCCCGTTCGTCTACCATCGCAACGACCTCAACCTCGTCACCGTCTTTCGCGTAGTCCCCTGCTGCTCGCGTTAGGATCAGACGGCTACCAACCTTGAATCCGCTGAACGCTCCCATGGTACCTCTCCTTACGTAGAGTCCTCAGTCGACTTCCAGTTAGACGTCCCAGGGATCCTGAGGATGCGCGTTGCGTCATAGCAGTGGTCAGCACCGAAGTCGCCGAACTGTTCGACGAGCCATCGGTTTGCAGCTTCGAGCTGAGCTATATCAGACTGGAACTTCTCGAGTGCCCACAGAGCATGGAAGCCAGAGCCACTGTGGTGCACCCACGATGGCTTCGGTTGGAAGGTCGCTAACTGCTCGAGGACGTCTTGGTCATCGATGGCAGGCGGAACGTCGAGATCGATCCACAGCACGGACGAGCCAGCTGTATCACCCTTCTTCCCTCGGCCTCTCTTCGGCGTGTTGTTCAGCACTGAACATCGAGCGTACAAGTCGATCCTCAGTCGATCGCACGTGTGGATTGCCCACCGAGCAGCAGTCGACGGTGTGTCGGCATCGTCAGCAGGCCAGAACTTGTTCAGGCGCTTGTAGTTCTGTCGATCCGATACCGGCTGAGCATAGAATGCAGAGAGAGCGAGGTACGTGTCAGCAATGCCATGATAGCAGAGGAGCTTCAGGAACGCCTCTGCGTCTCGCTGACGTTGGACTGTGGTAGTCGGTCGCACTAGCTACCCTGACGTCCGCAATCGCATCAGCTCGAGTGCTTCAGTCCTCGCTTGTGGAGCATGCATGAAGAGACCACGGACGGCCTCAGTCGTCGTCATGGCGTCCGATCGAGCTCCTCGGATCCTCATGCAGTCATGGTACCCGATCAGACGAACGATGACACCCTGTGGAGTGATATGCGTCATCAACGTGTCAGCGAGGTCTGACGTGAGCTGCTCTTGGAGTACAGCTCGGTGTGCCATCAACCTCACGAAGCGAGGGAGCTTCGAGAGACCGAGAACGCGACCTTGTGGAACGTAGCCGATCGAAGCCTCATAGTGAACGGGAAGTAGGTGATGAGGGCACATGGAGAAGGCCTCGATGTTGTTGAGCACGATCATCTCATTGTGCCCGACTGGGAAGGTCGACTGGAACAGCTTCTTCAACTCGATCTCGAGCTTCGCTGGATTCCGAGACTCGAGGAGCTCGCGATACATCTTCCACATGCGCTCAGGCGTGTCCTCGAAGTTCGGATCGTCCAGGTCGAAACCGAGAGCTTCACACAGATGACGACAGGCGTCTACCAAGTTCGCGTAGCGCTTAGTCGACCGTCGTGCCACCACTGTCCTCCTTGTCTTTGACCCAGTAGACTCGCCCGCCTCGAACTCCATCCTCGAGGACCATCACAGACATTGCGTCGGTGGCATACTTGTGATGGAGCCCTGTGATGATGTGCTCGGCGAGTTGCTCACAGCTCGAGGTCTTGAAGTCCAGATCACATTGACTTGGCATGTCGCCTCGGTCGTTGCCGATCCTCTCGTGCGAGGCCTCCAACCACTGGTGGATGTACGTCTCGAGCGCGTGGCACTCGATCGCTCGATTGCCGTGCACGACTTCGATGCCAACCTCGATGTGGAACACGTGATGGTGAGGGTGAGCTAAGTACTCACCATGCGACAGGTCCATCTTGTCAGCGTCAGGGAAGTAGTGGACTCCCCCACGCTGTGTCTTCACTACGACGAGAATCGTTTCCATGGTTACCTCGATCCTAAAAGTTGGTGTATTTGTGGTTTCACGAACACACGATGGATACCGTGTGCTCGGCCTAGTATTGTAGACCACTCGATCAGCTGATCGACTGTCGGTGGTTCAGCAGTCGACGTCGAGCGTCGTGTGACTGGTTGGAGAACGATGTCCCATGGCGCGTCCTCTACGTCAAAGCTCGCATTCTTCATCATCCTCGACGCCCACTCGATTTCGCTCGTCGGTGTGTCTCTCGTGACGACGAGCTTGATACACGAATCGAAATAGTCCGCGATCATGCTCAGGAAGCGAGTATGGAGGTCTGTCAGGTCGAAGAGTCCCTCAGGAGATCGTACGATGCCAGATGCTGTTGGTAGCTTGATGTCCATGGCAATGTAGTCGAGGGTGGGGATTGCTGCGAGAAGCTGTCCGAGGGCAGCGGGCATGGTGCCATTGGTCTCGAGATAGACTTGTGTGTCTATTGTGTAGAGGTCCGTGAAGACCTCAGCAAGCGCGTTGACGTAGAGGAGTGGCTCGCCACCTGTAAAGGCAACGCTGTGAATCTGTTTGCCTTTGCTGAGGTCGAGGACTCGTTTGACGACTTCCTCAGGTGTGGACCATCGCCAGGTTGACGCATCACCTGAGTGATCAGGACTCGGTCGTGAGTGAGGCGTGTCGCAATACCGACACGACTTGTAGCCTAGCGACTCGAGGTTGCATCCTTGGAGGCGGACGAAGACCTGAGTCACCCCCGCCCATGTTCCTTCACCTTGTATGCCGACGAACAGTTCGCGGACCGGCAGTCTTCTGTCGTGTGGCACGCTTCACCTCTCTCTTCTGTGGTTGGTCGTCTTGCACTTGAACGTCGGCGGAGCTCATCATGTCGAAGAGGATGCTCAGCAAGGATCGCACTCGTACTACAGGCTCACCATCCTCTAGTGCGTTGAGGTCTCGTCTGCGGCATTCAGCCTCGAGGAACACGATGAACCATCGAGTGATTGCTTCCACCTTGTGGGAGTCGACCTCAAGTTGACATAGGCGACCTTGGTCCTTGTAGAGCTTGCACTTCCCCTCTTTGCAGGGAAGGAAGCCGTCCTGCCACGTCAGCGGACAATAGTACTCAACTGGCATCGAAGTTCACTCGACACCATGCGTCCGGCGACTCGTAGACCGTGACAGCTTTGACGTAGATCGACGCTGGCAAACCATTGCGGATTTGCTTGGCAATCCACAGGCACAAGACTTCGGCGGTCGGTGCGTGCTCGATGGGACAACCGATCTCCATGACATCGCTGCCTCGACCAAGCTGTGCACCCTTGAGGACGTCGTTCAAGCAACGATGGTCGAGTCGATTTGTCACCACGCGTAGGACCTTCTTCACCTCAGCAAAGTCTATGAGTATGCCCTTAGGCAACTTGGGCATGTGACCGAGCACTTCGACCGATGGGGCAACAGTGAGCTCCACAGTCCAGGTATGACCGTGGAGCCTTTGGCACGCACCTTCGTGATGGACGAGTTGGTGAGCAGCAGCGAATGTCTCACGCACTGTCAATGCGAACCTGGGAGTCGCCATGTGCCCTCTCCTATTCCTTATATACTACGACGATCGTCTGATGATGTCGTCCCAGCACTTGAGCAAGTCCTCTGGCTCGATGCCTTCAGGACGACCGAGAGCGACACGGATCTTGCGCAGTAGCTCGACAGGTGGCTTATCGCGACCGTTCTCGATGAGCGACAGTCGCGTTTGAGTGAGACCCTCGACCCTGTCAGCTAGACCTCGCTGCGAGTAGTTCTTGCGGCGACGCAAGACCTCGATCGCCAGAGGTGGCTTGAGTAGATCATCAACACTGATGCTCATACTGTCTCCTTCACTCGAAGATGGAAGCGAGGATGCAACACTCACGTTCTTGGAGGGACGTGGACATCTGTGCTGCATCCTGCTTCCATCATGGTCTGCATCATACAACAAGCCGAAGTGAAGATCAACCGGTCTCTCCAAATTATTTGTTGACCTCGTCGCCGATTTGGTGTATGATTGCAAGCATGTCCAAACTCGACTACGACGGACAACGGTTGATCTACCTCGGCGAGCATGGAGTCGCTCGAGGTGCGGGGTTCCGCAAGCGTGGGGACTACACCTACATTGCACCTCCAGTCCCTGAACTCGCATGGCAGCTCGCTCATGTCGACGATCCAGGGTGTGAGGTGTCCGAGCGTTGTCAGGTGTGGCTCGAAGAGGCATACCACTTCTTCGAGGGACTGCAGGTGTCAGGGGACGTACACCTCAAGGGCGACACACCGACTCGATGGCCTGACCTCTATAGCTATCAGAGAACAGCCGCACATTTCGCGGCTGAATCACCCCATGGTGCTTTGCTTGCTCTCGACCCAGGACTCGGTAAGACAGTCGTTGCTCTCATGGTAGCTGAGTTGATGGAAGCTGAGAAGATCGTCGTCGTCACTCAGTTGTCTCTCGTGCACTTCTGGCTAGTCGAGATCGACAAGTGGATCGGCGGTATCGTCGAGGCCGGCTACGTTGAGATCGCTCACAAACGAGTGCCGGACTTCAGAGCTCGATGGTCTATTACCACATATGAAACGGTTGTCCGCCACATTCGAGCCTCCCAGAAGGACAAGCCATACGAGTGCGATCTTCTCATCATCGATGAGTCAGTGCTCATTGCGAATCGACGCACGAAGCGCTTCCAAGCTCTCCGTCGCATTGCGACGAATGCGAAGAAGGTCGTGTTGCTGTCTGGACGACCGACGAGGAAGTTCGCCGATCAACTGTGGACGCAGTTCCACATAATCGATCCTGAAGCATTCCGATCGTACTGGCGCTTCGCTGAGCGATGGTGCCACCTAAGGACCACGCCATGGGTGAGAGGACTCGTCATTGGTGACCGAGACCCAGATGCTCTCCGTCGCATGGCTGCTCGCATGATGCTCGTCGTTCGAGTAAAGGATGCTCTTCCTCAACTACCAAACGAGATCATCAGGACGATTCCAGTTGAGCTCGGTAAGGAACAGAGACGAGTATACGACGAGCTTGAGAACGACTTGGTGACTACGCTCGAGAGCGGTCGCGAGGTGAAGGTGATGCACCACATTGCTCTCATCACTCGTGCACTCCAAGCTGTCTCAAACCTACGGTGCTTCGATCCAGACACTGGCGACGTGTCAGCCAAAGCGGATGCCCTCGAAGAGCTCGCACCATCATTGCCTTTGCCTCATATCGTGTGGGACATCTTTCTCCCGAGCTTGAGGGCTGCGCACGATCGGTTAGCAAAGGACTTCCGAGTCGCCTACCTCACAGGCGACGTCCACCCCGATGATCGACAGCCAACTATAGATGCATTCCAAGCGGGTGAAATCGACTTCCTGTTCGCGCATCCTGGTGTAGGCAAGTATGGTCACACCCTTACAGCTGCAAAGGGTGCTGTCTACATGACGAGGAACTTCGAGGGTGAGACATGGGTCCAGTCACTCTTCCGAGTCAAGCGCATTGGCACAACGGAGCCACCTCTCATCACCGTACTCCAAGCTCGCAAGACCATCGACCAGCTCGTCGAGGCGAACTTGTCAGGCAAGATCAAATCGTACGATCGACTCACGGCCAAGCAGTTCGTGAGACTACTACAACAGGCGAAGGAGGGACTGCTGTAATGGGAGTAATTCGTTTCAGGCAACGCCTCGACAGCAAGGGCGTCGTTACATGGCGTGCTGGACATGGACAAGGACTGATTTGGGTGGAAGAAGGCCTCGACGCCTATCGAACCATGCAAGAGCGTCTCGGCGACACGTTCAAGCAAGCATCCAGGATACCAAAGGGCCTGGTGCTCATTCCGTCTGATCCACTCGTGCGACCAGGAGGGAGATGAGACATGACACCTCGTCTGCGTTGGCACGTTGTACGAACGCAAACTCGGTACGCGCTCATCTGTCCCTTCTGCACCAAGCGTGCATATGTCTCTGATCAACGATGTCGAGCGATGTACAAGTTGAACGCGCCACTCTGGTGTCGCAGCTGTGTCCACGTCGCTCCTATCTCGTGGAAGGGCTACTCTGATCGAGACGGTTTCCGCCTCGCTAATGACGGTCACCTCTTGACTATCAAGCGAGGTGGCGGGCAGTGGGACTTGGCATCCGTGGATGGTAGTAAGTCAAGCCTGATGAGCAAAGCCACCACGCGAAAGCTAGGTGGCCTGGGGACCTATGGAGTCTATCACAGGAGGCCTCAGTAACATGGACATCCAAGCCCTCGTCATTGCAATGCGCGAGCTTCAAGAGCGCATCGTCGCAACGCGCCATCAGCATGGCTTTGAGACCGACTGGGAGAACTTCCCTGTGAAGGTCATGCTCGTCGTCACTGAGATGGCCGAGGCTGTCGAGGCTCATCGACGATGGCTAGCTAGATCGACTGTGCCCTCGAAGCAGATACAAGAGGACATTGCAGAGGAGCTCGTCGATGCGCTCATCCGCATCCTCGACATTGCGCACTCCCTCGATCTGGACTTCGTCACAGCACTGTGTCGGAAGATGGACGTGAATGACAGACGTCCTCACCTCCATGGGAAGAGGTACTGAGATGAGACAAGGATACTGGATCAGTCCAAATGGGCGCTCGAAGGTCATCCACCGAGATCGCTTGTGCTCTCACAGAGCCTATGGTACGCTGTGGGGAGGCACGGCTTCAGTCCGAATGGTGCAAATCCCGAAGAAGTGGGCCATGGCGCTGCTCAATGTAGGATGCCTGTCTGACCGGAAGATCGTGAAGCCGTGCATGATGTGCTACTACCCCAAGAAAAGGAGACAACATCGATGAAGGTCACACTGCTTGCGTACACGCCAGAGCCGATGCGAGTGATAGCTGTTGGCGCACTCCTGTGCTACTCGAAGGGTGGACCTGAAGACGCATGGGAGAAAGCCAGAGCACCCGCAGGCGTCGGCAAGCTCCTCGCTCAGTGCATCGAGCAGGACCATGGTTCGGTCCTCGAGCATGCGTCCTTCACGTTTGGCGTCGAGGGAATCAGCCGAGCGTGTTCCCATCAGCTCGTGCGGCATCGACTCTGCTCGTTCTCACAACAGAGCCAGAGGTATGTAAACATGACCACTGCTGAGTTTGTTACCCCACCATCAGTCGACGATCGCACAATCCCAGACGGTTGCAATGAGTGTCCAAGATCAGTGATGTCCAAGTCTCTGAGTGAGAGTCGAGAGGCTTATGATAATCTGAGGGGTGTTCTGCACTCTAAAGGACTCAAAGGCGAGCTCGCTAACCAGGACGCTCGCTATGTCCTCCCGAATGCCACCAAGACCAACCTCATCTGGACTCTGAACTTCCGTCAGCTCATGCACATCGCTCACGTTCGACTCTGTAAGCGAGCGCAGTGGGAGATTCGAGGAATGATGGAGCGAGTGCGACCTGTCATGCTCGCTACGAAGGATCCTCAGGTCGAGTGGCTCAGTGGATACGTGCGACCGATCTGCCAGCAGCTCGGCTACTGCACGCAAGGCAAGCGTGGGTGTGGCGACTACCCCACGAAGAATGCAGTGCTCGAGTGCGCTGAGGAAGCTGAGCTGTATAGGAAGCCTGCCCCCGATGCCTAAGCAAGGACTCGCCCACATGCTGGCGGAGGAGTTCGGACTCAAGCCGAAGTGGCAAGACATCCTCGTGGGAAGTCGGCGTTGGTTGGTACGTTCGATTCTAGGAGGACAACATGGCTACCCAACCAGGACAGTTGGAGTTGCATCGACGGTGGCAGTTCGCAGTGCTCGCCGTCCGCTGGGGCAACTCCGAGGTTCGCATCTCAAACGAGTACGTTCTCCTTCCCATCTGCGATTGGTATGCTGGGGTTGGTGCGCCGACCCACTACTGTCACAAGATTCGCTTCGAGGCCCTCGTCGCCATACCAGTCGGAGTAGAGATTCCTGAGGGCGGACTCGGGACATGGAAGTCTGCTCAAGACTGGGTTCACCAGCACGGCGGCGTACTTCTCAATCCGGAAACGATGATGGAAGGTTACCAGCGATGAAGAAACTCGACTCCATAGTCGAACTCGAGCGTCGAAGTCTCAACACCATTCCAGCTATGCTCTTCACACCTGGCATGGCATACATCGACGTCTACAGAGAGCTCGGTCGTAGACGACTGGCTGTCCGCACTGAGCGAGGAGATGATAGAGAGTGCCCATTCCTCTTGAACCTCAACGCTCACACTGCGTTGATCGAGGCTCGACTGCTGACAAAGCAAGGATACGGCGTGTTGATTTGTCATCAGCCAGCTGTCAAGTGCCTTGCGAACGGAAGCTTCGCCACACCGACAACTGGTGACCCATTCCTCGAGTATGTTGCAGGACCCGGAACGCAACGAGACATCAAGGACCAATCACTTACTCGCCTCACCTTCTGGAGTCAAGCTCAATCCCAACTCGAGCACCGATTGCTAGACACAGTGTTCGCCACAGGGGCGGGACACATTCGTGCTGGCGAGATTGCAGAGTGGAGTTTGTTCGCAGAACCTGTGGGTAGACTCGAACAACAGGACATTTGGTGGGAGATACGGAAATGGCAGTGAGACAAGATAGCTTCGTCACACCTGCCTACATCCCAGACGACTGGCAGCCAACGCCTGAGAACATCAATGCTCTGCCAGAACCTCTGCGATCATTCGTGCACGACCTCCAGACGATCTGTGATCCAGCAGGGATGGTACAAGAGATCGCCGCTCTCAAGCTGAACGTGACTGGATTGACCAAAGACAACCGCGAACTAGTGCGACAGCGTGACCACGCAAGGACATGGGGATGGTAGCTTCTGAGTCAGCGAGGAGGTCGCATGAGAGTCACTAGAGTGATCAGTCGCATCGTTGGATGGTTGACGGTTGCTGTTGTATCCGTTTTTCTCTTCGGTGTAGGGCCTTGGGCAGTGTACACGTGCTTTGCTCAGAACAAGCAGATCCATGCGCTTCAGGTAGAGACCCAGGACCTCAGGGCAGAGGTAGACGATCTGAACAGGATGCTGATGGTGGGCGGAGCAATCGCTTTGCAAACGTGGTCTGCATCACTTGACCCACACTGGCCTGATCTGTACAATGAGATGTACTGGGACAGAGAACACCCGATGTTCAAGAATCCGAATGGGGAGTGAGATGAGGGAGAAGCGACAAGCGCTTGAGTATCTCGATGAAATGATTGAAAGGACACCAGCGACGCAAGTGGGCGAGGTCCCAGGACACCCAGAGCAGGGGGACAACGTGAGGGGGACTCTCATGCGGGCCAGGAACTATGTTGCTGAAGAGATCGACACTCCGGACAGCGCTGCGCCCGAGGGGGCGGTGGATAAGGCGCTCGTGTGGATGGAGGGTATCTGTTGTTCCGCGCTTCTCCCCCCGCCCGCCCTATGGGTCCAAGCCCGGACTGGATTGGAGTTGATCGCCGCCGCACGCGCCGAACTCGCTGGGCGTGGGCAGGAAAAGGAGGAGTGAGCGATGAAGGAGCAGTTCAAGACGTTGCTCGTGGCGGAGATCGAGAGGGACCTCGCTGAACTGAAGGAACTCAACGCCAGCGTCTCTCTGCTCAATACTCGGCTCAAGGCGGCGAAGCGGATGCTTTACATCTCCTTCCCGGAAGAGGTGGGCCGGCTTTTCGCCAAGCCGGTTGTCTCGTCGCGCATAAAACGGCACAGTCATGCTTTGGCGGCAGCGCGGGCGATCACGATTGAGGGGAATGTCGGGAAGCCTCTCAGCCCTGCGGACATCCACAAAGCCATGATTCGCACAAAGAAGGGCACATATGAGCGCCCCGACCGTCCGACGCTGATTTCCTCACTGGTGCGTTCGCCGATGTTTGAGAGCCCCGGCAGGGCGCTATATGTGCTGACTGCCGCGGTCGAGGTTGAGGAGGGCCGTGATGGCTGACCGAGTGTGCGGAGACTGTAGACACTACAAAGGGGCTGAGTTCACGCATCCAGAGCTTGGGGATATTGTGTTGTCGAGGAAGTGGTGTTCTGTCGATGGAATCACTACCAGTCCCGCGATGGCGCGCCGCCAGTCCCGAGAAGAAGACGACCCCGCCTGCAAAGACCGGTTCGTGCCCAAGGAGCGAGCTGTGCAAGGTTTTGGGACCCTCGCCAATCAGCGCGAGGACAATGCTGAAGGAGGATGATGATGGGAGACGTGAAGATGTGGTGGAACGGAATACCTGGCACTTTCACCCCCGACCCCGCGCCCGCGGTTGGTGGGGCGGTGGAGGATGCTCTCCGCACACTTGACGAGGCGGCTGATGATGATGAGCGGCGCGGCTACCCTATTTCTCCGGGATTTTTCCGCAGGGTGGTCGCCGCCGCACGCGCCGAACTCGCTGGGCGTGGGGAGAGGGTGGTGGAGGTAGGCCCGGTACACCGCGGCGTGATTCACCACCAGAGCATAACGCCCTTTGACGAGAAATACGAACGGCCCGCCGTGATGTTCCTGGCTGACGACTTGGCGCACATTGGGCTGGGTGAGGGCCGCTGGGCCTTCCACCGCCTCCCCGAGCCCGAGCCGGAGGTGGAGAAGGTGAGGCCGATACGGATTGGCGATCCCGATACCGGCGGGATGCGGTGCCTACTGTGCCCTAAGTGCTCGGATTACCAGGACGACGACCTGACCGAGGAGTGCGCGAACTGCGGTGCGAAGTTCGGCGAACCCCGCGACCTGGAGGCGGTCGAGGGAGAGGAGATGACGGTTGGGGAGTTGCTGGACACCGTGAGGGAGGGAGATGCCGCCGAGGGAGAGGAGGATGAGGATGATTGAGGGAGCGTGTGTTGTGCGGTGGCGGGAGTGTGACAGGCGCAGGTTGCGGACCCGGAAAGGCGGATGGCGTACGCGTGATCCGCACCATAGACAGTGTGACGTAGTTGGCATTGTACCTGCGTGGATATGCCGGGGCTGCGAGATTCCCGACTTGGACCGCAAGGCTGCGCTCTGGGATGCCTGCGGGGGGTTGCTGGTGGAGGCGGTGAAGACAGACGAAGCACGTTGTGCCCACAAACCATGTGCTACTTGTGGAGAGGGTGATAGTGGAGACTGCGATGTTAGTGCCGCCCTCGCCGCCCACGCAGATGCCATGAAGGAGGCCGGCTGATGTTCCTCTTCACTCCCCCGATGGCGGAGGCGATCCTCGATCTCCGCAAGACCGTGACCCGGCGCCGCGGCAAGAAGCGGTGGAACGTCGGGGCGATTCACAAGTGCTACACGAGGCCGCCGTTCGCCAAGGGTGGCGCGGAGCCGTTCGCGAGGGTGCGGATTGTGAGTGTCACACTGGAACAGCCCATGATGGGCGGAATGACGGTGGCGAAGCAGGAGGCGGAGGCGCGACTAGAGGGCTTCCCCGCGCGGCTAGAGCTCTACGATACCTACCAGGACATCAACGGAGAGGGCTCTCAGCACAAGTATGCTTGGCGGGTCGAGTTCGAGCTGCTGAAGGAGGCCGCGTCGTGAAGGCTCCGACACTCGACGATGTGAGGCACGACCGCCTCGGATGGGAGGTGTGATTTGACCTGGAAGCAACTCGAAGCGTTGGCGAAGAGGAATGGGCATAGCATCAACACCTACGACACACGCCCAAAGCGCTGCGTGGAGTTGTGGTTGGATGGTGACGACGAGCCAGCCATTCAATACTTCAGGCCCACCATGACGGAGGCCAAGCGCGCCCTCTGTCGGGCGGTGGAGAAGATCAGGAGCGCCAAGTGAGATGACAGAACCCACCTTCGACAAGGATGGCTACCCTACCGAGGAGACGCTACAGACAATCCGCCAGTGGTCGCATAAGGACTACCGTGGCCTCTTGGAGTTTGTCTGCAAGGCGTGGTGCTACGATGACCCCTACGTGAAACGCTACGGCAGAAGGCTCGAACTGCACACCGGGGGCTGGTCTGGTAACGAGTCGCTGATAGGTGCGCTGCAGGCCAACACGATGTTCTGGGCGATGTGCTGGGACAAGTCAGAAAGGGGCGGGCACTTCTGGTTTGAGTTGCCGGAGGTCCTATCCAAGGAGGAGGCGACATGAGATACTACGGCGGCGTGGACCCGGGCGCGGAGAGCGTGGACGTGGGGGAGGCGGTGAAGGCATTGCGCCGGGGGTGTGAGTTTACCTGTGGCTCCACTGCGAGCGTGGAATGTGGACGATGCGAGTACCGTGACGCCCTCCGCGCCCTCGGGCAGGAGGTGGACTAATCGTGGCTGGATTCGCTCACCGATTACCCGGCACGATGCTATACTGCGTGGTACCTAGGAAGGAGACAAGCACATGATCTGGCTGCTATTGACAAGACCTAGAGGAACGGAGTTGTGGAGCGTCAACGGTGTATTCATCGACACTGGTCAATCAATGTCGAAGGAAGAATTGCCCAGACGTTTGGCCATGCATGCCCTAATGCGTGAGTCTGGCGAGGCAACAGATGTCAGACTAGTCGGCATGGCAATTGCAGGTGACATCATCGATGACGACATCAAGAAGAGAGACCCGTACTGGAAGGAATAGTACAGTGCCGTGCGACTACATAGACTCGGAGGGTCTTTGCACTGCCACGTGCGTTGGCGATGAAACGAATGTATGCTTCTTTGACCAGAAGGGGGAATATGGGGAGTGGCGACACTGTGGGTGGTACTGGCGAGAGTGGTACAGACGAGTAAAGATGGCCAATAACGATCGAATGCTGAGGATGCGTAAACATGGTATCCGACAATACACGCAAGCGGCATGGCCTGAGCCACCCAGGAGAGAAAGGAGACGACGTGCAGAGGAAATGGCAGACCCTCAGTGACGTGATCTGCGACAAGCTCGCGGATGACCAAAGAGCCACAATCGAAGAGCTCTGCAGCAAGTCTCTAGCTGCAGACCCATTTGTGAGAGCATATATCAAAGAGAGGTTCGTGTTGCGATGGTGTCCACCTGGAACGTCCCTCACTGAGACCCCAGTCGTGTACTGGAATCAATTGTCTCTCTGGATTCGGTTGAAGTTGACGTGGAAGCTGGTGAGAGGATGACCGAAGGCACTCGAAGTCTGTTGTTGGGCAGTCACCACTGGCTGTTTCACCCGCTAGCGATCATCCGTGCTTGGCGAGCAGTCTACGGGAAATGGCCAGCACCTTGGCAGCTAGTCTGCATCTTCCTGCACGACGTCGGATTGATCGGAATGCAGTACCTCTCTGGTCCGAAGACAGGGCATTGGAAACGTGGAGCCATGATTGCACAGATCCTCTGCGGCGAGAAAGGATTCTTGTTGTGCGCTGGACACTCAAGGACGTCTCGCTACAAGGAGAGTCGTCTATTCCTCGTAGACAAGTTGAACACTCTCTATAGACCGCGATGGGAGCTGGAGATAGTACATCGCGTTGAGGGCTTCGGGACGAAGTACGGCTGGAGCATCGATCGGTGGTTGGCGTCTGTGAGACAACGAGCTACCGAAGGATTCCGAGAGGACAGTCATGCAGTGTTCTTGAACGGCAAACGTACAAGAGGTGAGAGATGACCATCCGAGAACTCCAACAGTTTGCGCAGGTACATGGACTGGTGGTACACACATACTATCACACGATGACTTATGGACCTCCATGGGATGCCATCCTCCGTACACCAGCTCTTGACATGGGTGCCGAGGCTACGCGCGGCGCCAAGTATACCTCCCGTTTGATGCTACTGGGAGAGAAGCTCCCTGACTGGTTCAAGGGTGACGCCTTGATCGCTCGGAGGTATGGTTCGGAGTCCAAAGCGCTCCGAGCTTTGGTCCGCAAGTTCGCCAAAGAGATTCGCAATCCGAAATCGCCTTGGTATCGTGTAGCTCAACAGTCTCCATTGGTGGAGAGAACATAATAGAAGAGAGGAAGGGAGAGAAAACCGATGAAATACTGGATGCTGGTAGTGTGCTTTGCCATGGGCCTACTAGGTAGCGGCATAGGGCAATGCATCCTCAGTCAGACCGAGTCGGTGCAACACTGGTCGGGCGCTGAGTACTACGAGGATGTCTCAGCGGACTCACCGCACGCTGAGGACATCGGGTTCGCTCGAGAGGCGGGAGTCGCCCGTGGCTTCTCGAACACACAATACGGACCAGGCTCGGATGTGAGCCGAGAACAGATGGCAACCTTCGAGATGCGGGACATGGCTGCTGCCATAATCTTCACACTGCGCATCAGTGGCAGGCTCTACGACGATGTCTACGGAGTTCGCTCCCCGCTGCTCCCACCGACTTCGATGGGACTGATCGAGGAGTGGGAATACGACATCGCTTTCTGTCGCTGGATGGCAGACTTGATCGAGCAAGAAATGGTAGCACGGACGTCCGACGCGATAGGAGGACCGGACCTATACGCCGACTATGCAACCCATCTACGAGCGTGGGCCGACCTGTGGGAATCGGAGCTACCGTACTTAGAGGCCCGTCCATAAGTGGTATACCAATGAGGCGGACTTTGGACAAGGACTCTAACCTCGCGTTAGGGTCCTTTCCTTCGACTGGTTGTCTTGGCGTCATTGTCACGCGGAATCCGTGGCTAATTCGCGATTATACAGAAACGTGTGTACACGCTCTCCGGAGACGATCCTTTTGCGATGGATAGAGTCCTCTCGTCGAAAGGGCAAGGGCACTTGTGACACCCCCAAAGTCCCCTCGGAAAAGTTTTGGAGGTCGCTAGCAGCCGCAGAATCCGTGGCTGAAATCGATCCACCTGTTTTGCTGGTTGACCCCTGCGAATTTGCGGTGCGAAATCGCGTTGATGAAAGTTGATAACCGAAAAGGTCGAGTCCTTTCGCAAGATCCGTGGGAGATTATCAACTGATACACAACTTGCCGTATCTTGAGACAGGACTCGGTATAATCAGTGAACGGCAATATCGCGTTGATGAAAGTTGATAACCGAAAAGGTCGAGAATAGCCGCAGAATCCGTAGGAGATTATCAACTCGTGGTAGACCGATGTGTAGTCGTCGTTGATGAAAGTTGATCGATCGTGATGGCTAGAGACAACGCACACACCCAATATTATCATCCCCCATAGGGGGGATAATATTGTGTGTGGCTGGTGGCCATGAAAGAATTGATGGAGAGGAGTCCGCTTGGAGCCTGGTTGACGAATTGTGGATCATGGTGTACAATGACGACATGGTGGTGTTACGCGTTACAAGTTGTCTCCGACCTCATGCACGCTCGAGACGTCAAGGGCGTGGTTCATCGTATCCCGCCGCCGCGAGCAGGTCGGCCGGGAGCACCTCTCAGACTCGTGGAGTCCCGCACTCCGCGCAGTTGAATCTTCCTGGCCGGCCTGCACCTCGAGAGGATGAGTGATGACAGCAGCCAGCTACGTACCGAGGAACCTCGGCGGAGAACTCCAACTCGCGATCGAGGGCGCCAAGCGATGGTGGAGAGAGACTGGCAAGCGAGAAGTCGAGGAGATGTTCGGCAACGAGTTCGCTGACCAGCCTGAAGTCGAGATGCTCGCCATCATGTCCTTCCTGTGTGGGCGGCTCGATCTCAAGAAGCTCGCCGAACCTCGATTCCAACTAGGCCTGGCTGATGGTCACAAGAAGGGGCACATCATACTCCCTGGCTCGGGAGTGAGCGTGGAGGACTTGATGAGATGAGTGAGCGTGAGCTGCTAGGTATTGTCCTTCTGTTCGCAGCTGTCGTGGTAGGGTGGCTGCAAGCTCGCAAGTGGGAGCACAAGGCGAAGTACTGGAGGGTCATGTGTGACGAGGAGAATGCACGTCTCCGCCAAGTCGTTCAAGAGCGAGATCGCCTGAAGGAAGAGCTCTCGCACTTCGAGGGTGTCGAAGTCGAGAAGGGTCCTATCCACAAGATCGCTACGGTCTATTCGTGTCCACGATGTCACGAAGAGGCACGATTCACCAGGGGCTCACGGACACCGCCGAAGTACATGACGTGTCCCAAGTGCAAGTCTCGAACGAGGTCTGACACATGGCCAACTCGAGACGCGATAGCGAGGATGAGGGTGGCGACATCGTGACTCGTGTTCTTCTACTAGCTTGCCCTGACCACCGTTGCTGCGCGAACTGTCCTCACATGGAGATACGACCACATACCAAGAGTCGCAAGTGGTCCTGCAACGTAGGTCGATACCCCGCTCCAGAGCACCAACCTCGGAATAGCCGATACGTGGCCAGGGTCTTCGCTGCGCATGGAACGAGCGGCCCCACCATCCTGAGTTCTGGGCTCACACAAAAGCGGACTTGCAAGGGATTCCCTGTTGAGGTGGCGACGTGATCGTCATTGCATTGCGAACGGAAGACGGTTCGACACACTTTGCGACACTCGGACCCGAGATCGGTCGTGACGCTTCACTAGCTGACATCCAGAGAGCTCCTCTGACAAGCGTGTTCAGGCTGTGTAGTTGTGAGTTTGAAGGCCACGTCGAGCAGATCATCGTCCGGTCAATTGTCGTGCGGCCTGATCACATGGTCTGTCAGGTGAGCCTAGCGCGCTTGGCCATGGAACTCGAACGCTATGACGTAATGGTCCAAGCCTACCGTAGAGAGCAAGACGCGACATGAGGAAGCTCTGGCAACGGCTCGTCTTGTGGTTCAGGGGTCCCCCTGGCCCCCGCAACATCGACGAGCACTACGCTCGGCTGTATGGACCGCAGCATGTGGAAAGAGCACGGTTTTGGCGGAAGAAACTCGGCTTACCTGAGCCGGAGAATTGGTGGTAAGGAGGTCACCCATGGGTGGCGATCAGCGAATCTACTACTACGTTAACTTGTACATCCAGATGGTCACCGCGTGCGACACGAATCCCCACACACGACGTATGCTGGCTGTAATCAGTCGACTACAGCCCTAGTAGATGGAGGAGAGCTAATGGCCTGGGTCAATAACTGGCCTGAAGCTGGAACGGTATACCACCACGAGTGTGGACAGACATTCATCTTCGCTGTGGGCATGCGTCCGCATCGGGGCGAAGCCTTCGCTTCGTGGGTCCCAGTCCAAGCTCTTCGTGGCATGGGTCCACAAGGGCGCGAGAGTATCAAGAACGTGATAGAGGGTCACGTCATTCCACTCGACCACATGTATGCACTCTTGCCTGGTCCGGATGGTATCGAGACGTGTCCGTTGACGAGCTCGAAGGAGGTCTACGATCCCGAGGCTATGCCACCTCCTGTCATGGGTGAGATGTACAAGGTCGGCCAACCACCTGAGGATCCAGAGCGGATTCACCCGATGCGCAAACGACTTGCCGAACAAACAGGGCGAGCAGACGCTGGTGACTGTACGCAGCCGAGGATACACGCGCTCGATGATTCGACGATGGGGGCTCTGTGGGATGAGGCTACCGTGACACCGACGAAGCCGTATGAGGAGAGAGGCTGATGGACGTTGCCGCTACTTTGGCAATCCTGTGGGCTCTCAAACAGTTGGCGGACGGCTCATGGGATGCAGAGGAGTCGTATGAGGAGAAGGACTGCAATGACAGAACATGACGACGGTGTGCCTTGGGCCATGGAGAAGCTCGAGAGTCAACGGAGTCACCGGCCAGCTCCTGATCCCACCTTCGTAGCAATCGTACAGGCTCTCGTGGATCGATGCAGCGACCCGACGACGGACGGCAAGGTTCTGGGGTCGGCGTGGGATGTACTACTCGAGATGATACTCGAGGACAAGGACTTGGTCCGATCCGATCTCGGTCTCGCAACCGTCCAGTGGATCTTCGCCATGGTGGCTATCATGCGGTTAGCTCCTGACCTTGATCCCATGCATCCTGACATGATGCTTGCATCCGACCATATGATGAGGGTCAAGGACGAGTTGAAGAAGTGTACTCACAGAGACGTCCATTGAGGTGACCACGAGGACAAGCTTGAACCACATACTCCATGAGCTGCGAGGACGTCTGAAGAAGCGTCTCAAGCGAAAGCGAGGTCAGGACTTCGAGGCAGTTGCTGGAGTCATAGTCGACGAAGTTTGTCGGAGCATGGCTCGTGGACTAGCACTGATGATTGTGACTCATACTCTGGCTGAGGAGTCAACTGATGACAGTGACAGTTGAGAAGGCAGGACTCAGGGTCGAGAAGGCTAACCCGCATCATGGTGCAAGAGGTCGATTCACGGACAGTGGACCCAGTATCGTCCAAGCGATAGTCCCCAGGACACTACCGTCGAGTGTCACTCGAGGCAAGACCCAGAACCGGTCGACGTCCTTCTCTGGTCCAAGGGGTTCCATCGCTCACTCGTCTGATCCGCAAGGTCATCACAGACTCCGAGTACGTCTCAAGGGAGCGAAGCCGACCGACAGGAAAGACATGACAGCGAGTCAGGCGAAGACCGCTCTCAGCTTTGCCGTTCGCCAGATCGCGGCCTAATGCCCAAGAAGAGGAAGCGAGTCAAGAAGGTGTCCAGGAAAGGGGCACCTAAGAAGAGGACAGCCAAGAGGCCCGCAGAATCTGCGGCTTTTCCTGGCCAGTGTCACGCTCATCGGAAGCGCGATGGTCAGCGCTGTACGAACAGGAGCGTCACAGGCTTCAAGGTATGCCGGATGCATGGTGCGGGGTCTCCTCACAAGGGAAGAGCAGGCGGGGGGCTCCGTGGGCAGGTTCAATTCCATCTAGCGAAGGCTCTGTCGACTGAAGAGAAAGGGCGCTTCACGGAGTTGCTCGCTAACACGGACGTCACTCGAGAGCTCGCATGGTTGCGAACGAAGTTCGAGTCGTTCGTGGCACAGCTCCAAGAGAACGAACAGCAGGGCCTGTTGACTCTCGATCAGCTGGAAGTCCTTGGTAGGTTCGGGCATCAGCTAGCAAGCATTGCTGAGAAGATCAGGCGAGCGATGGACGGGACGACTATCAACATCAAGATCAATCCGCAAGACATCGAGGCACTGTGGAATGTCCTCAAGCGTTACATCCCTCAAGACAAGTGGCAGCAGGCCGCTCGCGACCTCCGAGGCAGCATTGGCGGAGCTGCTAGCGAGGAAGCTAGAACGAGCAGCGACGACTAGTACTGGTGAGCTTGCACTGACGTATGAGCCTCATCCTGGTCAAGTGCTCGTTCATCAGAGCAAGGCCAGATTCCGCTGCCTCGTCTGTGGTCGTAGGTGGGGCAAGGACCGTTGTTGCACAAACGAGGCCTTGTCTATCATTGATCGCTTGGTCCACAGCGAGCGCCCTCGCCATCTGGTGCCAAAGGTCGTAGCGTGGTTCGTCTATCCTACGTTCACGTTGGCAGACGAGCTGTGGGTCGAGCTCAAGCGATCGATCTCGGCGGACAAGCTCGCTAAGCCACCTAATGAGTCGAAGCGAGTGATCGAGCTCAAGGGTGATGCACGCATCCGAGTTCGGTCAGCTGAGAATCCGGAGACGCTAGTTGCAGCTGGAATCGATATCGCGGTCATTGGTGAGGCGTCGAGGATGAGTGTCGAGGCATGGAAGAACTTGCGTCCAGCGCTAGATAGTCCAGGTCGTCTTGGTCAGGCCCTCCTCAACACGACGCCAAAGGGACGGGACTGGGTGTGGGAGATGTGGAAGCGCGGGACTAAGGGGCATCCATCATACGACCCCGAGTTCGAGAGCTTCAACTTCCCGCAGTCATTCGTGCTTGGTCCAGACGGCAAACCAGCGCGCCATCCGCATGGAAATCCGTACATCACACTCGAGAGCTGGGTGCAGGCGAGGAAGGAAGCTCTCGAGCAAGTCGGCACGCGATGGTTCAGCCAAGAGATCCAGGCTGAGTTCCTGTCAGGTGAGGGAGCCCTCTTCAAGTACATCCGAGAGCGCATCCTTCCTGCACCCGAGAATCCGACATTCCCACTGTCGGCTGGTCTCGACGTTGGTCGCTCTCCAGACTTCACAGTGATCTCGGTCATGGACAGCACAGGGCGACAAGTATACGTAGAACGCATGGGAACTATCGGCTATGATGCTCAGCGCTTGAAGATCGTGTCGCTGTGCAAGTCGCTTCCTATCCACAAGCTGCTAATCGAGACGAATGGCCCTGGTCAGCCGTTCATGGAGATGATCCAGCGCGACTTGATGACAGCGAGTCCGCCGATCAATACAACTGTCGAGGGCTTCTACACTACAGGTCCGTCCAAGACAGGCCTCATCGAGGGTCTAGCTGTTGCGTTCGAACAAGACCCACAAGAGATCGCCATTCTTGGTGATCCTATCCAAATCAACGAGCTCGAGGCGTATGAGACGACGCCACTGAGCTCTGGTCGCGTTCGGTATCATCATCCAGAAGGCGGACACGACGACTACGTCATGGCTCTTGCACTCGCTTGGCTGTGTGTGATGTCAGGTCGAGCGACGCCAGTTGGAACGATGCCCTCGATGGGCGACATAGACGAGATGGTCCAGGTCAATCCGTGGAAGATGAGATGAAGGAGGCCCCCTATGGGCAATGACGCATACATGATCGGTGTACTGCTCATCCGCTATGCGAACATGGCGGGTAGTGTGAGTCAGCCGAACGGGATATTCCGCCACATGGTCGGGCGCTTCAACCTGCTCGGCTAAGACGACAAGACCGAAGGAGGTCTACGATGAACTGGTGGTTCATGGCATCCAAATGGCTAGCAATCGGCGCGGTAGCTGTTCTCGCCGCTGCAGCCACGGACATCGCCGCTATGGACCTCGCCTTTGGCGCGGTCGCCCTAGCGGTGATCGACGCGCTGAGGGACCTGCTCAAGAAGGCCTTCGGTCTGATCTGACGTACTGAGGTAGTGACATGCCTGACGAAATCGGCATCAATGCTGAGAACGTAGCGAAGGTGCAGTCAATCCCAGTCCGCTCGATGGAGGCCGAAGTCGGTATGATCGGTCTCAATCGATGGGGTGGCTCCATTCGCGAGGAGTTCCTGACAGAGCTCCAAGGACGCCGTGGATACGAGAAGTATCGAGAGATGCTCTACAACTCTACGGCGGTCGCGTCAACGATGTTCGCACTCGAGCAAGTGCTGCTGTCTGCTGAGTGGAACGTCACTCCTGGCGAAGGTCCTGATGGTGAGAAAGCCGCGGATTTCGTAAGAGAATGCATGCACGATATGATGTACACTTGGCACGACACGATGACGGAGGCCCTCTCGTTCTTGCCGTTCGGATTCTCCGTCATGGAGATCGTGTTGAAGCATCGACGCGGTCGGACGCCTGGGTTGAGTAAGGGACGTGCACTGCCGATCAGTCAGTACGACGATGGAAAGATCGGATGGTCCAAGTTCGCGATCCGAGGCCAAGAGACTCTGTATGGTGGCTGGAAGATCGACGACTATGGTGTAGTGCTCGGCGTCGCGCAGACCGACCCATTCTCCGGCAAGTCGATGTTCCTACCTCGACTGAAGCTCCTGCACTTCAGGACGAAGGCAGCTCAAGGCAATCCAGAGGGAATGCCTCTACTCCGATGGTCGTACCGTCCGTACTTCTTCCAGACGAAGCTCGAAGAGTACGAGGCCATCGGTATCGAGCGGAACACAGCAGGCATGCCGAAGATCCAGCCAGCTGAAGGTGTCGATCTCTGGAACCCAAGCGACCCTGCTATGGTCCAAGGCCTAGCTTACGCACGGCGGCTCGTGACTGCTGTCCGGCGCGACGAGAACATGGGCATCGTTCTGCCCTTCGGTTGGACATTCGAGCTCGTTAGCTCGGGTGGTGCTGACCCAATCGAAGTTGGCAAGGTGATCGACCGCTACAAGTGGGACATCTCGAAGTCGATCCTCGCGTACTTCCTCGAGTCAGGGCGCCAAGCGACTGGGAGCTACGCAAAGCAGGTCTCCGACATCGCGCTGTTCCTCAAGGCATGCCGTGGTTGGCACAAGCTCATGGCAACCGAGATGCAGCAGCAGGCTGTGGATCCGCTCGTGACCGTCTACAACAAGTTCAACCTGGACAAGACTCCACAGCTCCAACCGTCGGATGTCTCTGAGCAAGCGATCGAGGACATGGCTGAGTCCATCGTCAAGCTCGCGAGCGGTGGATTCCTCACGCCAGACGAGGCAACCGAGGTCTGGGTCCGTCAGAAGCTCGGCATGCCTGAGAAGACGGAGGAGGAGATCATCGAGATCAAGGACAAGCGCCAAGAACAAGCGCTCGAGATCAGCCAAGGTAAGGACAAGGACAAGGATGAGGAAGAAGAGGACGAGGAAGGGCGCGGCGGAAAGAAGGAAGAGGAGGGACCGCCGCAAGGCACGCGCAAGTCGGCATCAATCAACGAGCTCGTCGGAGCGCTCGAAGAGTGAGGAGTCTCATGGATCGAATACTGAATCTGTTCCGCAGGAAGAGCGCTGAAACGCCCGCGTCGACCGCAGACTTATTGGCGCTCGGTGGTGTCACGCCGACTACGGTGACGGAGCTCGCCAGTGCTGACCTCGAGCGACTCGAGAAGGCATGTCACACAGCTGTGGGCGAGACTCTTGAGGCGGAGAAGCCGGTGCGTGTCACAAAGGCAGGGCTGAAGATCGGATGACAAGGAGAGGACGCCGATGAAACCTGAAACCTACGTAGTGCTACTCCCCTGTCATGGGACAGGACCGTTTGCTGCCTGGGGTACACGGTTACCAAACCAAGACGACACGCGCTTGCGAGTACAGATCCATCGGTCTTGGGGTCTGAAGGCCATTGCTGAGCGCGAGTCGAAGAGTGCTGCATACCTCAAGTTCGAGTCGTGGGACGCGGACTGGGCAAACGTAGTCGTCTCAGTAGCATCTCGCGATGATGGCGGTCCAACGGTCTTTGAGACTTCGGATCGCGCCATAGCAGAGGAAGTCGGTATTGTAGTCATCACGGCTCTCCAGCTCTTCCTCGACGGAGCTGTATCGCGAGCCGGGCTGTCTGATACAGACATAGCAGCCATCTATGCTCATCCTGCATGAAGGCAAGGTGAACATGAAGACATGGTATGCATTCGCAATGACGGAGAGTGGTATCACGAAGGAAGGTCCGAATGCTGGCCAGCCATACGCGGTTGACTCGCTTGTGACTTGGCAAGGGCGTGTCGTGGTCACTGACTCGCTCGAAGATGCTGAGAGGTTCTGTTCATCAAAGGCCAAGGTCATCACGATTCCCGTCGTGCCTATTGATCACGTCACACTCGCTTCCATCCTAGCCAAGGAACGCTTCGGTGAGCATAGTCTCCACTAGCGATCGGTTGATCGTTCATAAGTACAACCCGAACAAGGATGCTCAGGGACGCTTCACATTTGGAGTGAGTGGTCGTACAGCTGGTCGTCTTCCCTCGGCCGCTGTCGTGGCTGGTGACAGCGACGTGTCGTCAACGGTGATGCGTCGTGTCAAGGTAGCATTGAACAAGCTGCCTGAGGGTCACACGCAAGGCCTTGGTTCGTCGAAGGAGAAGTTCGAGGAGACGTTTGGCATGCACCGTGTGGAGCTCAAGTCGGGCAAAGGGCCTATAACACCAGAAGCAGGCAGTGGCAAGATGTCGGAGTCTCCTGCAAGCTCGGACAGGATGAACGATTCTATTACACTGTATCGTGCCAACGATGCTAAGTACCCTCGCACAATGGAGAACCTACATCACGAGATGGGGCATCGAGTCTACGGGAACATACCTCGATCCTCACACGCTCCTCATGCAAGAGAGGCTGTGCGTCTCAGTAAGCAATTTGAGGCAACTACAGTAGCAGCAGCACGAGTGGGACGGCCCTACTTGCGCGATTTAGCCAATGCCCCTGTAGGCAAGTGGGTCGTCCGAAACCACGAGACGTTTGCCGAGATGTACTCATCTTATCACGGGCATGGTCAGACTCCGTACAAGCAGTTCCCCGCGACATCTCGTCGTACATTCAAGGCTCTGCACGACCACTTGGCTACTCCACAACCGGTCGAGAAGTCCGCAAACTCCGCAGCTATTCTAGCTCTCGCTCCTCATGGTGTAACGGTGGTCAAGGCTTCTCCCGCAGCCGAACAAGAGACCGAGCAGATCAAAGTTCGCGCTCAGACAGCCGAGGCTCAGAACCCGCACAAGTTCCAGGCAGCTCACTGGACGCATCCGAACGGTCATCCTCGTTGTCGGATCTGTGGATGCGAGGAGTCGCTTGATGGCAAGTGTCCTGGTCTGAAAGCTGAGCCTGTTCGGTTCGGTCCTGGAGCTGCAGGCTCGAAGCTCGCAATGGTCCTCTTGTCGCATGGTCCCACAGTGATGAAGTTCAATCCGTGGCATGATCCGAAGGGCAAGTTCGCTGACTCGCCATTCCCGAAGCTGTCGGGCGCTCAGGACAAGGCGATTGGTGACAAGGTGCGAGCCTTCGACAAGGACTACACCAACTACGATACATGGAAGGAAGCCTACGATGCTTATTGTGACGCCCGAGGTATCTCGTCCGACATCCGTGGTCTAGCAGAAGCCCAAATTGGCGACTGGCAGGGCACCGGGCGTGGAGACTTCGCTGGTGACAGTGCAGCGAAGTGGCTCGAGAACGGGGTTGCCGGAAAGTTGACGGGGCGCGACCAGCAGGCCTTTGGAGTTGCAGTCGAGTGGAATGGCTTCGTGATGAAGACCCTTGGGATGAAGAGCGTCGACGTGTCGCGAGGCGTATCACATGAGCAGACCGTTCGTGGTCTAACTCAGGCGGCCAAGGTGAATGGTCCAGTCGCCATTGAGTCGCGAGCGTTCAGCTCATGGACGACGAACAGCGAACTGGCGATAGGATTTGCGTCGGACGCGGGCAGAGGTGCTGTAATTACTGCTCGGTTTCCAGCCAGTAAGGTGATCGCTTCGTCTCGGGCATTCCCACATCATCTAGCAGGTGAGGGTGAGGTCATCGTGGCGAGTACATCTCGAGCTGGCAAGTATGCTTTGCGTATTCCTAGTGGTCAGAAGGGCATTGACGTTCGCAACTGGAGCGAGTACGCAGGATGAGACGCGAGGTCTTCTTCAACATAGGCCTGGATCGCGAGCTCACTCAGCTCGCATGGCTCCACACACCTCAAGCTAGACCGCGGAAACTGCGGAAGAAATCGGCCTTAGCTATCACGCGGCGAGGTGCGGTCATCTTCCGGTTCAATCCATTCCATGATCCTAAAGGACGATTCGCGAATGCACCTTGGGGCGCTGCTAAGCAAAGAGCATTGATCAAGGAGTATGCGGAGAAGCTCAAGGGGCCGTTGAAGGCACTGGACAGAGCGAACAAGAAGGGCGATGACGCCAAAGGGGACAATGCGAGGGATAAGGCCGGTCGTGCAATTCAAGGCCTGCGCACGGAATTCGTCGCGAAGCTAGGTCTCAGCGATGCTCAGCAAGACAGGATGGACAGAATGCTGACCAGCTGGGAGAAGCAGTCTCGAGCCAATGGCCCATTGTTGAACGCATTGACGAAGGGCAACTCCACGGAGCTAGGAGCAGCAGCTGCATGGTCGCAAGCATGCCTCAAGGCAGAGGGCATTGCATCAGTCATAGTCTATCGTGGCATCCAAGGCCGATACGCACGCCAGATTGTAGCATCGGCTCAACGAGCTAACATGGTCGAGATTGGTGCTCGAGATGCGTCTTCATGGACAACCAACTACGACGTTGCAAAGAGCTTCAGTACCTGGAGTAGAGGGTCTGGTGCTATCCTCGGTCGAGCTGTGAGCCCTACGTCTGTGCTCGTTTACCACAAAGCCTTTCCTACCATCTTGGGACATCGCGAGGCGGAATTCGTGGTTGCTGGTGACGGCTTCAAGATGAACTCTCAATTTGTTCATCATGTGTCCCCGCGAGGAGAAGTAGGCATTGGTCCAGGATAGACGTAAACACAAGTTGTTGAAGGTTCCAGTCAACATCGATCGCACGGATGAGGACCTCGACTGGCTGCATCGTGAGGGCAAGCGGCTGGGGTTCCGTGACAAGAAGAAGTCAGCATCACAGGAGGACTCAAATGCCGTACAGCAACGTGAGTGAGCTACCACCTGCGTTCAAGAACCTGCCAGCAGGCGCGAAGACTCTCGCTATGCGCACGATCAACTCAATCCTCGAGGGCAAAGAGGAGACGACAGCTCTGATCACGCAAGCGATCCGCGCTGCATGGTCGAACATCAAGGAGAAGTACAAGCAGTCCGGCGGCAAATGGGTCGCGAAATCCGCGGATGTTTTCGTGCCTCTCGAAGGCCTGAGCACGGTGCATGCTGTACTCGTCGAAGAGATGAAGTCTCGTGGCCTCTCTCATGGTTCTCCGTGGCCGACTGAGCAGCAAGTCCAGAAGCGCGTGCGCGTCAATGTCACAGGCAGTCTGAGCGATCGCGTCGAGCAGGTCCGCACTGCTATCGTGGATCAGTGTTCCCTCTTCGGCGCCAAGGAGAGATACGACATCACTGTCGAAGACATCTTGGCGTCATTGGCCCTCGTCCGTGGATCCGATGGTAAGCGCTATGCGGTACCGTACACGCTGAATGCTGATGGTACCGTCGCACTTGATACGACGAACATCAGGCAGGTCACAGTCTCGGCGTCGATCACACCTGTCCAGAAGGCTGCATGGTCGCGCGTGATCAAGGCCGACGACGAAGAGCAGGTCGCCTATGGTCTAGTCTACGCGGCAGATGATACGATGATTGCTGACTGGATCCAGCGAGGTTCACCAAAGGATGACGTGCCTGCGGTCGTCGATACAGAAGGCGACTGGATCAACGAGATGAACCTGCGCGAGTCGTATGCTCAGTTTATGATGTACGTCGACAGGCTTGCTCGATCAGGTGATATGAGACCGTATGGTATCGAGCATCGAGTACTCGCACCAGGCACGACGATGCGCCAGTCGGCTCTCTTGATCAAGGGCACACATTGGCCTGATCCTGACTCGCCAACCCTCGAAGCAGCACTGAACTGGTGTCACGCAAACCACTACGCTAACTCGAAGATATGGCAAGCCGTCAAGACTGAAGGCTTGCGCGCGTTCAGTTTGGAGGGTTTAGCCCTCCGATGAGCGACCGTGTCAAGATACTGTGGATTGGTCGGCCGTTCCTGGCCTCCTACTTCGCTCCCTATGCTGAGATCGTGCACATTCGATCGTTGGAGGACGAACACCTCATCCACGACCACAAGGACGCTACGTTTGCGATGTGTATGAACGCATACCTCGAGGAGCATGTATGGCGTCGTCGACTCTTGCAAGTCGTCCAGCAGGTAGGCAAAGGCTCGATCCCGAGGGTATGGTGGACTATCGAAGACCCGAACGCGTGGGGATACTTCGGACAGAATGCTCGACGCGGCGACTTCGAGGTAGTGTTCTCAAGCGATGCACAATGTGTGGACAAGTATCGACGACGATTGATGCCAGCTCATCACGCTCATATGGTAGCGAAGCCGTACTGGCTACCTCTCGCAGCGTCACCTAGTCACCACTACCCTGTTCCACTCGCAGAAGACGCAGCTGATTTCGTCCTCGTTGCACAGAGCTACCTATACTGGCCGGCTCGTCGAGCTGCTGTGGCTGCATTGATCAAGCCAATCCTCGAGGCAGGTCACAGCCTGAACCTGTTCTGCCCAGACGATGGTTGGACTGAGGTTCCTGAGATCCGCAACTGTCGAGTGGGAGGCGAGACATATACCGAGGACTGCTCAGAGCACTACTCGCATGGTAAGATCGCGCTCGGTATCAACTGCCAGTCGGGCACAGTACACGATCTGCCGTACCACAGGAACACGACGATGACGTCGATGCGAACATTCGAGGCGCTTGCGTGTGGTAAGCCTATGTTGTCGTTCACGAGCACTGCATACGAGCGACTCGGGTTCAGGAATGGCGAGCACTTCATGTGGGTCGAGCATCATGTGAGAGCTAAGGAGTGTGCCGAGACGCTCCTAGGGACTCCTGGTGGTGCACAGTATATGGCTGAGCAAGGGAGGAAGTTCGTGTTGGAGAATCACACCTACAAGCACCGCTTGGATCGTATTCTTCGAGCGATTGCAGGTCGAGTCGATCCACAGAGCTGGCAATGAAGATCGACAAACGTCCATTCGACGCTGCGTGGTTGATGTTGCATACAGAGGGCTCTGCCTATGTCACTCTTCAAGGAGAGGTGTTCTCGTGCCGGAGGATACACGGTCACCCTTTTTGGGCAGCGCTATCCCGAGGAAGCTTCGGTCTCAGTTGTTGTCGATCCAGATGCTTCCGCTCCGCCTTGGTATGAGCGTGATCGCGACTGGACTCGAAACTCATTGCGAGCGTATCTTGGCTCTTGTCGATCTCGTAGGCAACAGAGACGTGGCGATCACGGTACGGAATCCTGGCGACCCTCGAAAGGTCTTGTGGGGCATGCGTTGGCAGAGTCGAGAAGGTATGGTCAAGCTCAATGCTCGGCTATCGAGCGCAGTGTGGAAGCCTGCTGTAAGAGGCTTCTGGGAGTGTCTCATGGCTGCCAAGTTGGAGGCGATTGATGCCCGACATTGAGCAAATGCCCTTCGACGCTGCTTGGTTAGTGGGCCACTCGTGCTCGTCGATGACGAGTCAAGATGGCGAGACCTACATCGTACGGAGTCCGGACGAGTCCTATGCACATGCACATCCGTATATAGCCAGTTGCTTATGTCACAAGACTCCTCGAAGCGCGACCGAGGGTAGTGCATTGGTCCTGGAAGCTCTCACTCGAGGTTACCTACGTGTAGCAGTGCTACCTGCGATTGTAGGGATCACGGTCGACGTCGAAGGCGTAGAGATCCACGCAGAACGCATCTTATCCATCGCTGACTTAGTAGGAGCACGCGTCTTGCGAGTAGAGGTTGTAGATGGCGTCCGAGCTACTCGCAAGTCGGTGATGAATGTCGTCTGGCGATGGGAGTCTGATGGCAAAACGTCGCCACGATTGTTCGAGATAGCCTTCAAGGAGATGTTACATGCCCCCTCGAAACTATCCTGAGTTCACAGACGTCACATTCCATTGTCGCTACTTGCGACCAGGACAGATCACGCCACCGTACACCTCTCATGTGTACACGCTCATCGATCGGTTGCTGAAACAGCGTCGCTCGACTCTTCTTCAGCACATACGGATCATGGCTACGTACCGTGAGCGACTACTTGAACTCGCTCGCGCTCCTCGGACCCCTGCTAACACGGAGCCTCACTTCGAGGGAGAGTTCTCAGACTGGGACGCATGCTTGTTGTATGCGATGATTCGCCATTATCGGCCCAAGAAGATCGTCGAGATTGGTAGTGGGAGCTCAACGCGATTCATGCGGCAAGCTATCACCGACGGCGGACTCGCGACTGAACTTGTCGTGGTTGACTCAGCTGTCAAGGACTCGTGGACTTCATCGATTGCGAGCCAAATCATCGAGAGCCATTTCGAGGACGTATGGACTGATCCTCGCCTCAAGCTCAACTCGGGTGACATGCTCTTCTACTCGGGTACGCACTTCGTGATTCCAGGATCCGACTTGGTGCGTCTGTGTCTCGAGTACATCCCGAGACTGCCTGACGACGTACTCATTCACTTCCACGACGTGTTCCCTCCAGGTGATGGCCCTGCCAGCATACGGCGTGCAATGATTTTCGAGGCCTACATGGTGTATGCAATGATGTTCTACGGGCACTTCGATCTTGAGTGCACTATCTGGCCTCTCCAACACGACAAAGAGGCGACTGCTATCTTCCCACCCTTCCCTCCGGAGTTGAAGATCAAGCAGTATGGCGGATCGCTATGGCTACGAAAGCGAGGACAAGGACAATGATGCCACTAGGAGTCGCGTTTTGTGAAGCGCTCGTTGTATCAGGTGTTGGCAAGACATCTGTAATCGAGGTGGGCTCGAAGCCAGCTGCAGGCCAGGAACGGCTAGCGAATCTGCGACCAATCTTCAAGGCGGCAAGGTATGTGGGCACGGACCTTGAGGGTGGCTTGGGTGTGGATGTGGTCTGCAATGGTACTCGACTGCGTCGGCACTTCAATCACCACGAGTTCGAACTCGGTCTGAGTCTCGACACTCTTGAGCACTGCTGGGAGCCTGGGGTCATTGTGGCAAACTTGTGCTGGGTGGCACATCAAGTTGCATTGCGCGTGCCCTTCGCTGCACCTATTCATGGTCATCCAGAGGACTTCTGGCGAGTGACTCCACGTACGATGGGTCGTTGGTTGAAGACCAAGTTCGAGCACGGTTTCGTCGCGCAAGATCCTGCTATCGTTGCGCCAGCTGGCACTAGTACGTCTGCGGATTGGCCGCATGGTGTGTACGGCTTCGGGACTAGGGACAAGACTGTGCGTACGGCTGTCCAGCGACACCTGCCGTTGGCAATTAGAGTCTTGGGATACTGGTAATGAGAGACGTCCTCGTCATTGCGTTCGACTCCTTGCGTCGAGATCATGGCTTGATGGTGCATGAGCTTCGCAGTTTCATGCAAGCCTCGCGTTGGTATGCCAATGCGTTGTCGGCTGGCACTGCAACACCGCAATCGGTTGCAGGGATGTTGTTTGGTGGAAGTCACTTGCTGGTATATGAGGATGGCGTCTTCTCCCTCGCACCTCAAGCTCGATCACTTGTGGAGTTGTTGCCAAGTGAGTATAGCAGTGGCTTCTTCACGGGTAACGACATGCTGTCAAAGTTCTCGATGCTGCATCGAGGATTCGAGAGTGTCTGGACACCACAACTGACCGGTCCCTTCTGTCCGGTCGCTGGTATCCAGACTCTCCATCACGCGCGAGCTTGGTGGACAACAGCTAAGTCGCCTCGATTCTGCTACCTGCACTTCTTCGAGCCACATGCTCCGTACACGACACCAATTGACAGGCCAGCTTCATCCCCTGGACTTGCTGGTGGGTATATGCAAAAGCAAATGACCCAGGACGACTACGCTTACATGGCTGCACGAGCACTAGTCCACGCGCGAGTCGTAGTACCTCCACTACTGCAGGCAGCCATTCAGATGGTGGAAGACGACACCGTAATCGTGGTAACCTCGGATCACGGACAGGCATTTGGCGAGAAGGGTGTCTGTGCACACGGGCCTAATCTAACACGCAAGAACATGGTTGACAGCTACGACTTGTCGTGGCAGTTACCTGTAGTGCGGTGCGTGCCCTTTGCCATTCGCATCCCAGGCGAGACGTCTAACCAAGTGACGGGTCCAGCATGTCTTTCGTGGCTGGGCAAATATCTCGCACCCTACATAGGTATTCCACCTGCCAATGATGAGGAACGAACTGTCATCGAGCAGCTCACGGCTCTAGGATACTTCGCATGAGAATCGGCGTCAACCTACTCACGTACTCGCCTGAAGGTGCTCATGGAGCTCTCCTGACTTCGGGTGCGGCAATGGCAGTCCGAAGCCTCGTTGAGTCTGACATCATGGAGCATGACGTGCGCTTGGTCATCGTGGACAATGGTAGCAATCATCCCGCCTACAACGAATGGAGGGATGGCCTGCATAGGTGGCATAAGATTGAGCACCTCAAGTTCGTCTCTACAGGCATACCTACGGCGTTCTCACAAGCACGCAACACGGGTTACCGCGCGATGCACTACGAGCACGCCTCGTGGGACATGTTCTTAGAGTGTGACACTGACAATGTGTTTCCAGCTATCTGGTTTGCTCCCTTGCTCGAAGCGTTGGAGGAACACCCCAAGGCAGGCATTGTCTCGCCTGGAACAATGCTGTCTGATCACTGGCACCCACAGCATGAACGCACACTTCATGTCGACTATGCCAACATGCATTACTCTCAGATTCGTCACGCTGTCAATCTAGCGGCTGAAGAGTGTCGTCAGCTCTACAAAGGACGGACTGGAACTGTTCGTCATCCGCCTGTGTTGAAGCGACCCGCATGTTTGCGCGACATCGGGCTCTATGACGAGAAGTTCCTAGGTGGTGGCTGGGAAGACTGGGACGAAAACCTGCGAGCACTCCAGGCAGGTTGGGAAGTCCGAACACTCTTGAGCAGCTTCGTGTTCCATTGGACAGCGTGGGAACATGCGGTACTGGGAGGAGTCTGGCAATCGCCAGGAGGTGGAGTGCACAATCGCAATCGCTACTACAACAAATGGCCTCAAAGTCACCAGTATGTCCGCAGCTATAACGCGGCTCGGTGCCGACTCTACTATCTTCCACCAGAGGCTCGACGTGGATAGTCACACAGCAGCATTCATGCGGCGGTACATGGTTCCGCCTGTGCCAAAGGCCTACTGGCGCGGACACTATGCTGGCAAGAACCCACTCGACTTGTGGATGTATCAAGAGATCATTGTCGAGACTCGTCCGGCAGCGATTATCGAATGTGGCACGAATCAAGGAGGTAGTGCTCTGTTCTTTGCAGATGTATGCGAACTCCTTGGTCATGGACATGTCTATTCCATGGACGTGAGTCCGCCAAGGTTGGGTTTACGTCACTCTCGTCTTACGTTGCTCGACGGTAGCTCGATAGACCTTAGCACGGTGGCTCGAGTGAAGAGATATCTACGAGGGCGGCAGCCTGTCATGGTGAGCTTGGACTCCTTGCACGACAAAGAGCATGTGGCAAAAGAGCTCGCTCTGTGGAGTCCACTCGTCTCTGTAGGCAGTTACCTTGTCGTCGAGGACACTTGCGTCGACGCTTGTCCTACACATCCTGAGCTCGGTCCTGGACCCTTTGCGGCTCTACGAGAATTCGTGCGTGGAACGCAGTGTTTTCGGACCGACCTCAAGCGGGAGAAGTTTCTGTATACACAGCAACCGTACGGTTGGCTCAAACGCGTGAAGTGAAAGGAGAGGACACGTGACACGAGTTGGAGTAGCTGTGATCAACTTCAACAGGCTGGAGATGTTAAAGCGGTGTTTGGAGTCCCTGTCTCAAGACACCTCGGACGTAGCATTCGAGCTCATGGTCAATGATGCTGGATCGAGTGACGGCAGTCGCGAGTGGCTGAAGGAGACTGGATATCGTCTCTTGCTCGATCCGATGCCTGACCCAGGTTGTTGGCCTGCCTACAGCTACGCGCAAGCAGTGAATCGCTGTGCCAGATTCATGTTCGAAGAGTGGACAGGTCTTGAGTACTTCTACCCACTGAATAACGACAACTACGTTCACCTGAACTGGCTCAGCCGATGTATCGACGAGTTCGAGGCCGATCCTGAAGTCGGACACGTTGGTAGCAAGGTGATCTGGGGACCGGCGAAGGGAGCACCTCTTGCTGGCACCATCCAAAGCGCTGGTGCGTTCTTCCGCTACGTAGGCACGGCATGGCAAACAAGAAGTGCCTTCATGGGTAGATCAACAGACCTGCCGGCTGCTAATCGATCGTATGACGTTGACTACTCAGGCTTTGGCATGTACCGTCGAGACCTGTTCGAGAGGTTTGGTGGACTATGCGAAGACTATCCACCGATCTACTGGGACGATCCTGACTGGGGGTTCACGTTGTGGACCAAGGGATACCGAGTCGTCTACTGTCCGCAGTCGGAGATCGTTCACGACCATCTGAGCGAAGCTGTCCTGTACTCGGAGCCTGAACGTCAACACCACTTCCAGTCGAATGCAGGTGGTGGTCCAAACAGAACGAAGTTCATGGCGAAGTGGGCTCACCTGTTGAAGCCTGACGGTCATCGGTCGCAACTGTTGCCGCAGATCGTGGGGTGTTGACGTGAGAACGCACGAGGATTGGGAACACATCGCGACCAAGAATCAAGAGCTATCGCAACTGGCTGAAGCAGGTCGCATGATAGAACTCCAGAAGGAGGTTCTGGCATGCGATTGGTCAGAAGCGCTACTCGCTGACTATACCTACTACCTGCGATGGTGCCGAGATCACTGGGGCACAGACTTCAGAGAGGACCAACCTCCATTGAGTCTCGTTCCATATGCAGGACGAGTTCTCGATGTCGGATTCGGCTACGGATTCGTGCTAGGAGCGCTCGCGCGTCGCGATTCGTTACAGGAGCTCTGTGGTGTTGACGTATGCGAGTTAGCTGTCGAGTTGCAGCAAGAACGTACGCCAGCAGTCGTGCTGCGAGTTGCTGATTCTGCGCAGATTCCGTGGCCAGATGAGTCCTTCCAGACGATCATCGTGACCGAGGTCGTCGAGCACCTCTCGCCAGCTCATGGACAGCGTACATACAAGGAGATCAGTCGAGTGAGCGTACCAAGTGCGTCTCTCATTCTCACTACACGTATCAATGAGAACCTTGGTCGCAGTCTGATGCGTTGTCCGCACTGTGGTGCTGTCACGCACCCCTCTGGACACCTTCGCTCGTTCACTAAGGTCCTCTTGTTGGCTGAACTGAGGCTTGGCGGTTGGCAGCCAACATTGGTTGAAGACTCCGTTGGAGGCATATTGGTCCAATGCGTCAAGCTCTAGTCGTCATCGAGTCTATGGAGGCTGGCAATATCCACAGGAGCATCTACAATGCCTTGGTAGAACTAGGTCTGCCATGCTATCCTCTTGACCTCCCTCGAGACAGCTCGGCCACTGACCAGGAGAATGCAAGGCTAGTGGCCGAGTTGTCGCAGAGAGACGATGTAGGGATGGTCCTGCTGGTGGGTCCCAATGATCATCTGGCGGAGTTCGCTCTCGACCCAGCTAAGAGATCGGGGAAGAGGGTAGTGTCAGTCCAGATAGATGATCCTTGGGCCATACGTCTCTCTCAAGTTCGGTTGACAGGTCTCTATGACGAGGTCTTGACTAACGACCTTCACTCCGTCTCGAGGTACTTAGCTCTGGGGGTATCGAGATGTGACGCTATGCCCTTTGGGATTGATCCCCTGATCTTCCATTCCTCGCCTGGACTCCAGCATATAGTCTACCAGATTCTCTTCCTAGGGTCGGCCTTTCCTCGACGGTGTGGACAACTCCAAGGCCTCAAAGCCGCTGACGTTCCTGTGGCTTGTCTAGGACCTGGGCCTCTTCCTCTGTGGATACAGAATCGTCGTGTGCCAGGCTGGATGCTCCCGAGCCTCTTCCAGTCAGCTCGTGTGTGCCTGAACTTGGCCGATCAACCTGATCGCGTTCTCGGGATGAAGATTCGTCCATTCGAGATTGCAGCGAGCCGAGGTGGATGTTTGTTGTCAGAGTGGTGGTCTGGCTGCGAAGAGTTCCTCTCTGATGGTGAAGACGCTGTCTTCTTCAGGACGACAGAGGAGCTAATAAGCAAGGCCAGATGGCTCTTAGCTCATTCAGACGAGTGCACGCGTATGGCCCACGCGGCTCACAAGCGAGTACATGGTCAGCATACATGGAGACATCGACTCGAGCCTCACGTTGCTCGATGGAAGGAGGAACTCAAATGAGGTTCCTCATGGTGTCGGCACACTTCGATCAATACGGTGACACTATTCGCGTCGGTGGTGTCCAGCATCACATCACGCGAGTCACTGACGAACTGCGTCGACGTGGCCACGAAGTCTTCTGGGTCTACTACAACAAGAGATACGATCCAGCTGCGTATTCCGCAGTGATTATGCACGACTTCTGCTCGTTCAAGTTGATACCCACTCCGCACGTCGTGGTCTTCCATGGCTGGGAAGGTCAGTGTCCACCTTCCCCTTCCATCGTGCGCACTCGTCAAGAGATCGCGCAGCAGGCACACGCAACGATTGCAGTCGGAGCCTTCATCTCGAAATGGTATGGACACGAGGTCGATCGGGTGATCTGGGGTGCTGTGGACGAGCCTGCAGCTAACGAGCCCAAGCGAGCATTGACCGAAGACGCTGTGTACGTTGGTCGCCTCGAGCCAGACACAGGATGCATTGAGACGATCAGTGCAGCTATGCGAGAAGGAATCCACGTACACGTCTATGGTGACGGCTCACTGCGTGTACCAGTTGAAGAGCTCCGACCGAAGTTCCCTGATGGACAAGTGACACTCTACGGCGTGGTGTCAGGGGCGGCACGCAAATTCTCGGATCACTACTATGCCCTACCTTCAGGCTATCTCACCCTCCTCGAGGCCTACATTCGATACCGACCTGCTTTCGTCACAGCAACCGATGACCTCAAGGTCGACTACTTTGGCATGATGCCTTATCCACCAGCCGTACTCAATGGTAAGCGCATGCGAAGCGACCTCGGCGATGAAGGAGTCCAAGTGCCATCGCTAACCGATCGATACCACTGGGCTCGACGACAGACATGGTCCTCCGTAGTCGACATCTACTTGGAGCTGTTGTCGTGACCCAACTGTTCCACGAGGACCTGCCTCCTGAACTCGAGTTCGCTCGCATGGAATGTGCTGAGCGGAAGCTCCTCGGCACGAGTGTTCACATTCGACGTATTGGTGCGCAAAGGATGCTATGCCTCTTGACTCCTCGAGGTCGATGGTCTCCAATCAAGTGGGACGATCATCCAGCTCCACAGTGTGACGACTGTGTGCGTCGATTCAGGAATGGACAACGATGAGAGTAGCTATTGGTGGCATCATTCACGACCGTCCGACTGTGCCCAATTACTTTGCGCACCTCAAGCAGCTGCAACTTGACGGACTCGACACAGTTCACGTATGGGTGGTTGATGGTGACCACAATAGCGGAGTTGCGTCGACTGTCCAACGAACGTGGCCGCAAGCTAGCCTCATTACCGCGACCAATCTGACACCACTGTACCAGTATCGGCGAACCGAACACGACAAGGCACGAGCCTACCGGCGACTAGCGTGCCTGCGGAATATGCTCGCGCTTGCTACCCTCGAGCTTGAGGTTGATGCCCTCGTCGCTATTGACTCGGACATCATGGTTCCACCTAACTTGATTCAGGCACTCCGGTCTGCCGATCGTCCGTGGGTGAGTGCACTCGTACCGAATCGACCGGTGAGGCCGGGGGAAGAGTCAAAGGAGATCGCATGGAATGTCATGCACGTCCCCGAGCAAGTCCCTGGAGGTGCAGCTTACTTACACTTCGTACCAACAGGCATAGGTCCACGAGACGACCGATGGCCTGACAGTCCTGTCGGCTGGCGACCACAGAATAATGCACGAGATTTGCGACTAATCACAGGCGCCGTTTGCTGGTACAGTACTGAACTGCTAACAGCTGTGCGATGGTCGGAGCATAGTCACGGCGAAGACATTGCGTTCGGTCACGATGCTCTGCGAGCCGGATTCTCTGCATGGTACGTGCCACTGGTCTGTCCACACTTGATGACACCAACTCAACTCGAGGAGCATAGACAGTCATGCCCGACTTGCGCAGCGACGACGTAACGGTTCCGAAGCCTTCTGGCAAAGTGACACTGAAGGTCGTGCGATGCCCCTCGTGCAAGCGGATCCTCGTGCACAATCTGCGGGGCACGGGAGAATTCACCAAACGCTGTCGCGACTGCAAGACCGAGGCGCGATTTGTGTTCGGCGATCGTGGCATGGAGTCTGTGGAAATTATCGAGCAACGCGTTGACATTTCGGCGAAGCCGTAGTACACTGAAAGCTGGACCAATTGCATAACATGCACGATGGACCCGCCCTAGGGACCGAGTGAAGGGACCGTATTGGACCCGGCAGAAGGATGAGTTGCCGGGTCTGTTCTATTGCCCGGGGAAAGGCGGTGAGGACGATGGGTGAGATGCTGCGATTGGTCGTCGGACGTATCGATACTGTCCGCAGGCCAGCCAATCGCAGTGAGTTCTTCGCTGTGAAGGCCGACACTACTGATGGAGGAAACGCAATGCCCGGCGAGCTGTCTGACGAAACCGTCGAGGCGCTGCAAGCCGTAGCCGATGAGGCCATCGAGAACGAGGACGCCCTCGTGGCCAAGATGGCCGAGTCGTTGGATGAGGCTGATGAGACCGCCCTCCGTTACGGGCTTCGGTTCTTGACGAAGGCTGCTGATGGTGAGAACAGAGACGTACTAGCTGTCCTCACAGAAGCTGGCCTGATCGAGAAGGCAAGTGGTGACGACAACGATGACGATGGTAAGGACAAGGGTAAGGGCAAGACCAAGACAGAGTCCAAGACCCCAGTCGTCAAAGCCACGGTCCGCAAGTCTGCAACTCCTGTTGAGCTCCCTGAAGACGTGATGGCACTTGTGAATGGTGCAGAGAACCCACAGGCCGCTCTCACGTTGATCCAGAAGATGACCGAGCAGCCGGATGTGGCAGCTATCATACTGCCCATCGTGGCTGGTTTGGTCGGGGAGAACAAGAAGCTCGCGTCCATCGTGCAGAAGTTCGTCGACAAGGACGAGATGACTGCAGTCGAGAAGATGGTCGGCGGGCTCGGCATGGAGGGTGACCAGCCAGCACTGGTCGAGGTCTTCAAGGGCATCACCGACGACAAGCAGCGCGAAGCTCTGGCTGCGATTCTACGACCTCACGCCGAGGTCGTCTCGCGAGCAGAGCAAGTCCTGATGCAGGAATCGGGAACGTCCGCCCGCGATGCTGCTGGAACGTCTGCTTATGCTACCGTTCGCAAGATGGCTGAGCAGTCGGTTGCTAAGAGTGAAGGTACGATTGATCTGTCAAATGCTATGCGAGCAGTTTGGCGCGATCGTCCCGACCTCGTGCAGCAGCACCGCCTCGAGACGTCCCGTGTTCCGATGGGAGGTAGCTAATCGTGACTCATGTGGACATCGATGGCACCGCCCAAGTGAGTGAGAAGCCACAGTTCCACATCGACACTGTGGCTCGATTCGACATGACCGGAGACCAGTTCAAGACCGTCAAGGTCGTTGGCTGGGATCCAGTTCGCAATGGTCCTGTCGTCGAAGTGTGCAACATCGCTGGAGAGAAGATGCTAGGTCTCCTCCAGAATGCGCCTAAGATTCAAGGAACTGCCCAGGTCATGACGGAGGGCAAGTCCAAGGCACGACTGGGTGCAGCAGCGAACTTCCGTGACAGCTGGTGCACCGACGCAAACGGGATGGTCGTCCCGATGCAGACACCGACTGCTACTCTGCCATTCGAGTGGGTCGGTGGCCGATTCCTCGGTACGTATGCTCTGTCGACAACTCCCACGAACTGCGAGTTGGCCACGGTGTTGGTCGGATGCAACAACCCGTGGGTCAACTACTATGGCGAAGGCCAGTAGGAGGTGAGCTAGCATGCCACAACCGACACTGCACGAAGTACACATAGACCGCTGGCTCACCGACGTCGCGATCAAGTTCATGCAGGACCCGTCCGTGTACGTCCACGATCGAGTCTTCCCTGTTGTCCGAGTGGCGAAACAGTCGGACTTGATCAGGAAGTACAAGAGGGCTGCATGGTTCCGCGACTCGGCACAGCCACGCGCACCAGGTTCGCAGAGCCAGGGAGGTGGATGGCACCTGACTCACGACCGGTACGACGCCGAGCAATGGGCTTGGCACGAAGACATCCCGGACGAGCATCGCACGAACGCTGATGACGGTCTCGACCTCGATGAGGACGCCACCGAGTGGGTCCAGAACGTCCTTCGTATCCGCATGGACAGGCTCTGGGCTCTCCGGTACTTCATTGCGGGCATCTGGGCCTTCCAGCAGCAGGGCGTTGCTGCGGCACCGGGCGCAGGTCAGTTCCGTCAATGGGACGACTATGTGAACTCGACTCCGATCACCGACATCACGCGCATGAAGCTCGCTCAGTGGATGCGAACGAGCTACCAGCCGAACAAGCTGACCCTCAACAAGTGCGGTTGGTACGTCCTCAAGCATCATCCGACGATCATCGCGCGGTATGTGTTCACACAGGCGGTTGCTGAGCTGACACAAGCTCAGGTCGCCTCGGTCTTCGGCCTCGAGGACATCATCGTTTCCGAAGGCGTGTACACGCCCACACCTGAGGGTGTGAGTCCGGTCCAGATGTTCCCGATTCTTGGACCGCACGCGTTGCTGTCGTACACTCCGCCCCGTGCGTCACAGCGCCGTCCGTCGGCTGGCTACACGTTCGAGTGGACTGCCGGTAACAAGGGTCCTGGCATCGTGATGCGTCGGATCCGCTTTGTCCATGGTGAGGACAAGGACCGCATCGAGGGTCGGTTCTATCGAGACTGTCGGGTCTTGGAGACCGATCTGGCTACGTTCTACCTGAACATCTACGGCGTGGCGTGGTGTCCGGCGTCCGCGTCGTACGACGAGACGTGTCCGGCCACGATGCAGTAAGCTGCGAGTAGTCTTCGTGGCATGGTGAGCTGAAGCCGTAGGGGAGGTACAATGCCTCCCCTACGGTCTACACACAAGCTAAGGAGAGGAACCGTGACAATGAGTACGGACACCATCCCTATGACAGCGGGTGGTATTGTCGTTCGCAACTTCTTCGTGAGCGAAGGTCTGGGTCGTGACCCAGGCGAGATTCTGCCAGGGATCAAGGGAGCAAATCTCACGCCTCTAGTCCAACAGGGCTACGCCATGGCAGTCGACAAGAACACCGTTCGTACTGCAAAGAGGTGCAAGGAAGTCATCGAGCAGGCCCCCGATCCAGACAGCGAAGACGAGAACGCTGTCAAGGACGTCGTTTGTGAACGGCTATTCGAGGACGACGCCGCTCTGGCCAATCACATCGAGAAGGTCCATCGGCGCGATCCGGATGCTCCAACTGGACCGATGGGTCGAGTTCCGACTGAGGGCGCCAGTGACATCGAGGGCTCTTCCGCTGACGCACATCAGGTCTTACCGCCTGATGCAGCTGAGCGACAGGCGACTGCTGGCCTCGAGGAGAGCGAAGGCGAGCATGGAGACGAAGCCCCCGTCGTCCCGTGACAAGGTCCTTCGTGCGACGGAAGAGGCTAGACCATAGTCAGGAGCTAGTGCTATGACTGATCTAGACCGCGTTCGCTTAGCGATTGGGGACAACACTCTTCCGATGCACTTCTCCAATGAAGACATTCTGGAGTTCATCGACCAGAAGGGGGGCAATTGGCGTCTAGCAGCTGCCGAGGCATGCTTCAGCTGGGCACGATGGCTAGCTCGCCAGCCGAACTTCACACTCGGCACCTTTTCTGAATCAGGTAATCAACAGGCTGCCAAGCTCCTCAACGAGAAGGGACAAGAGCTTCTAGCAGAAGTCCAGGCAGGACACGTTGGTCTCTATGCTGGTGGTATCAGTATAGCGGACAATGAGGCCATCGCCGACGACGATGACAGGCCGAAGAAGGACTTCTCGCGACGTATGATGGAGAACGTGGATGCGAGTTGAGTCCATACCCTGGACAACTCAAGACCAGGCACTGTTACGGTTCTATCGTACGGCAGGTCGACGCTTGCGAGCAAAGATCAGTGCAGTAGCTCTCAGCGATTTCCAAGCTGCGTACACAGATGCTCGCCTCACTGAGATACAGAGCATCGTCGACGAGCTGGCTGCAAAGCAGAAGGCGTGGTCAAGGGTCGAGCTGCCAAGAGCGTATCGAGCTGAACAACGGCTTACAGCTCAGTTGAACGCAATCGAGGTACCCCTGTTCTCTGCTATCGATCGTCGGACGGTTGACATGCTGATCGCGAGGACTACAACCGATGTGACCGAAGCACTGCAAAGTATCACTCCATCGATCGGTCGTACGTTCATCGAGGCACAACAGACTATGATCACAGCTGAGCAACTGAAGACGCAAATAGCCGCAGGACTTGTGGAGGGAACGGCTCCTCGCGAGTTGTCGAGGAACATCCGCGAAGCTCTTCGCACGGGGGCTCGACAGCAGCTCCGTGGAAAGGTGTCTGTAGAGCTTGCTGGCCAACTCCAGCAGACAGCTCGAGGACAGTACATCTCGATCATGTGCCGTGATGGTAAGATCCGGCGCTACGACTTGACGAGGTACTGTCGTCTCGTCACCAAGACAGCACGCAGTCAGGCTGCGGGCGATGCTGCTCTCCAGTCAGCAAGACGAGCTGGTCTGGACCTCATCCGAATCAGTGTCCACATTGGTGCGTGCCCTCTATGCATCCCATTCCAAGGGAACATGTATTCGCTGAATGGCGACACACCAGGCTTCCCTCTTATGCCGCCTGAAGCACAGACACCTATTCACGCATCGTGTGGACATCGAATGCTCCCTACGACTGCTGAAGCTCTCGAAGCTGATGGTACGCTCGAGAATGTTCGTGCGTTCTCGAAATCCGATCGTGTCGTGACGGACATGAAGCAATACCAGGCGGTCTTGCGAGGTAAGTCAAAGGGGCTACCTCGAGTGAAGACGCTCGATGCTGCCCGAGACGCTGCAAAGGTTCGAGCACGCGAAGCCGCAACGAAGCGATTCCGTCGTCTGAGGAAAGCAGCATGACCGTCGCAGGCGACATCACGCGCTACTTCACTCACACAGTTTGGATTGTTCGTGGTCCGACAGGTGACGAAGGCTCCGGTGCTGATCCCGTGTGGCACGAGCAGACCGAGGATGCAGCAACGCCGACCATTGTCGAAGTACGCTGTCGCATCTTTTATAAGCACAAGACATTCCGTGGACGCGGTGGCATCGAAGTCGTAGCGACGAACCTGATCATCTTTGCTCGACCGGCGCATCCTGATCATGGTGTTGAGATCGGACCGCGTGATCAGTTCCTCTTCGATCCGCCAGACGACATCGATGCTGCCAGTCAGAAGAGGTATGCTATCGTCTCACGTGAGCGACATGACGGTTGGGACTGGGACACGGATCCACGAGCTCATTGGGAAGTGTGGGCATGCTGAAGCGTAGAGCGGCCATCGAATGGAATAGGAAATCGTTCACGAAGTTCGATGTGAGGACTCGTGTACTAGGTCGTGACATGGAGATGCATCAAAGAGATGCTCTCGTGGCAGTGGGTCACCAAGTACTCGACGACTGCGTGACGATCCCTCCTACAGTACCGAAGGCGCCTGTACCATTCGGTGGGACTTTGCGTGAGATGGGCACGATCCGAGTTGTCGACTCGACTGTCGAGATCATCTTCGACACGCCTTATGCAGCCGTCATGCACGCTGGTCGATGGGAGACTGGACCGTTAGCTGGTATTGAGGTCCAGCATTGGAGTGAGCCTGGCTCTGGGCCGAACTACCTCTTGAGTAAGCTGCAGAGACGGCGGAGAATCTACGCTCAGACATACACCGAGGTCTTAGCTCGACTGACAGGAATAGGATGACACTGCGATCTGACCAAGACGACTGGGAAGCGAGGTTCAGACCACCTGAAGCTGCACGCGAGACCGCAGTAGTCGAGATCGCTGGCGGTCTGATCTTGCGTCGTCTCGAGGGTGGTGAAGGTAGTATCATGTTCCAGCTCGAGTTCGCTGGCGCCTCAGTAGTGTTGACGCCACACGAACTCGCACGGCTCATACAGCTTGCGTGTGGACTGGCGGACATCGATCATGGCTGATGAAGGCATGGAACTAATCCAAGAGTTCACGTATCTGGTTGCTGAGGCGACTGGCCTCATTGCTGGCACAGACGTGTTCGCTCGCTTCATTCCAGAATACGAATTCGATGAAGCGACTGTAATCATTGGGTCAGGAGGTGAACCATCTAAGCCGAAACTAGCAGGCAATGTTGGAGAGTACATGTTTCAAGTCCTCACACGCGCAACCGATCCTGTCAAAGCCCATCGGCGTGCATGCAGAGTTGACGACGCCATTCGGGACCACACAGGTCGTGATGGTACCGTCTGGCACATCTGCGTCGTTGAAGGCATTTCGGCTCCACAGCAGTTGGGCTTCGACAGCAAGAAGCGGATGGAGTGGACAGCGACATATGCCGTCCGTGCGTGGGAGAAGGCCGCATGGTAGAAGGAGGATACAACCGTGGCCGATGTTGAGCTGGCAAAGCTTGGACCCGCTCAGCTCTGGTACAAAGGATCCGAGTTGGGCAAGACGTTTCGAGGCATCCGCATTCTGATCGATGAGAATGTGGCCGAGATCCACTATGACCAAGTCGGTGTGACTCCATGGGACATCATCCACACCGGCAAGACCATCGCAGTCGAGGCAAGTCTCGCGAACTTGTCTCACGCACTGCTCCTCGCTGTCATGGGTAGCGAGGCTGCGATCTACACTGGTGGCGCGACACCGACATGCGATCAGGTCTTGGCAATCTACATCGGCGTCGGCATCTCGGAAAGAGATGACGGTGGTGAACTGATCGTCAAGCCCTACATCGGTGGTGTGGTATCGACTGACCCGTGTCAGTGGTTCCACATTCCGCTGTGCTACCCTCGTCTGACTGGAGCTGAGCTAATGTACGATGCTGAGACTCAGCGCGTGTTGGCAACTCGGTTCCAGTCGCTGCCTGTTTCCCAGAACAACCCGTTGATGGCTTACATGGGTTGTCCGGAACTACTGCCTGCATCGATCATGTAGGCAAGTTACAAGGAGAGGACACGTGCCGAAATACAATCTGGACAAACTGGTTGGTGAGCCGCTCATACTCACGATCGACGGGGCGGAGTACACGATAGTGGACATGCCCGTTCGTGACATGGTGCGGCTCACCAGCATCCGTGAGAAGTTCGCAACAGACGCAGGTGAGGACGTTGATGTCAAGGGACTGCTGAAGGCTGTTTTGGGCCCGGCCGGGATTCCGGATGAAGTGGTCGAGGACATGTCGATCAGGAAGGCGTTGGGTGCCGTCGTCTTCATCCTGCGCCATTTCACCGTACTCCCGCCCGAGGTGACAAACGCACTCGGGACGGGAGCTCTCGACGGACTTCAACTCCCTGGCCCGAGCTCATCGCCACTTTCATCCGAACAGTCGGGCAAGCCTGCTCCCCAACCGACGTCCTGAACATGGGATACAATCTGTTCGCAGAGATGCTCCAAGCGGGCATGGTCTGCGAGATGTGCGACACACTTCGTGCATTGAGTGTGTCAGCATTTCCGCATCTGAAAGAAGACGCTCGTGAGCAAGTCGTCGAGCAGTTGCAACGACTCATTGGGCATGATGACATGCCAAGCGACGAGGAGGTCTTGGCTGCAATAGCCAAACTGCAAGCGATGTTCCCATCACCAACGTCACCACCAGAGGCGTAGCATGGCCCTCCACATAGGAGCCGTCATCGGCTCAATACGGTTTGATGTCGGTCCTGCCATTGCAAACGTGCAGCAGTTCAATCGGACTGTCCAGCAGGTTCCACAGCAAGCTCGTCCTGCAGGAGCTGCGATGGGTTACCTAGGCAGCCAAGTACGAATGCTTGGGTTCCAGATGCTTGCCACGTATGCGAGCATTATGACGTTTCAACGGGGCTTGCGTGGAATGGTCGGACTGATCAACCAGGGCATTGGTTCGATCGACGAGATGAGCATGCGTGCTGCTGGTATGGCTGCTATGATGCAGCAGATGTATCCCGAGGCTCCATTCGAGAGAGTCTTGAAGCTCACGACGATACTCCTCCCCAAGATCGAGCGTATGGACGAGGTGTTCAGTGGTACGGGTGAGCAGTTGATGATGATGGCAGACGCGATGGTGAAGTTCGGTATGGCTAGTGAGGTCGTCAAACTGGTCACCGACGAGAGTGGCAAGACCAAAGAGAACTTCATAGCCATGGCAGAAGCGATCAAAGCACAGACTGCTGGCCAGAACTTCCAGATGCAGTTGATGCAGGAAATTCGTGCCCTGGGCTCAGGACGCATGGTCCGTGGAGCTGCCCTACTCCGATTGTTGGTAGCGCAGAACAAGGAGATAGCAAAGCAGATTCCAATGTGGATCAAGCAGGGAGAACTCCTTCAGAACATCGCACCGTATCTCGAAGGATTCGTCAAGTCGGCAGACGAAGTGGCTAAGCTTCTTTCCACACAGAAGGCAACATGGGAGACGATTGTCAAACGGATTCTCCGTATGGCGTTCTTGCCAGCCTATGAGGACATGGTGACACTGCAGGTACGCATCAACAGCTTGCTCTTCGAGGCAAGTGGTGAGTTGACACGTATGGGAGAAACAGTCGTCGTCACTCTCGTAGGAGGATGGGAGTCGGTCAAGCTCTCTGTGGAGGCGATTTATGAAATCTACCGGGGGATGCACGCTCCACTAATTCAGATTCTCACGCACGTCTATGGAATCGCGGGAAATTGGGAGGACACTCTCAAGTTCGTGCTAGAAGTGATTGCAGCCTTCGGTGAGTTAGGGCGCCTCGTAGGGCGCGTCTTTACAGCTGTCCAGAAGACTGTCGAGCTCATGCTCGAGAGCGTCACCGAGTTCGCGAACTTCATGCGCGATCCGTGGAGTTGGCAGAACATCAAGACCTTACGAGGGTACCTCGTAGGACTACCGGAGGAACTCAAGACGCCACTGGAAGAGGCTCTGGGTGTGCCCAAGGATCTCGTGCCTGAGTGGCAACAGGCTTGGGCAGACATATTCAAGCCGTCAGAAAGATACCTCGAGGTACTCGAGGGCATCACTAAGCTCAGCGAACGGCCTCCCTTACCTCCAACACCCGGTGGCATTGGGGACCCGCGTCGCGAGGAGGATGACGCCACTAATGCTGCACGCGTCCTTGAGGCACGAGTCCAGGCAGCTACGAAGGCATACGAGCAAATCTCGCAGCTCGAAGAGTGGAGCATCCAGGAGCGCATCGATGGTCTCGAGCGTCTCATGGAGAGAGAGAAAGCATACTACGACGGAAACGTCGAAGCTCGCCGTGCTATGCTCCTGAAGATCAAAGCGCTCGAAGATGCGCAAAGAGCAGAGAGAGAAGCTGCTGACCAAGCAATGTTGGACAGCATAGAGATGGTCCACCAGTTTGACTATGACACGGGCCTAGTCTCTCACGAGGCTCATATCGACTGGTTGCGAGCACAACAAGCGGAACACGAACGATACAGCGAAGACTGGATAGCTCGCGAGAAGGAGATCCGCCAGGCCGAAGACAGGATACGACGTCTGCGACTTGCACAGCTTGACGAAGAGATCGCTCGAACGGGAGTAGGCTATGGCAAGAAGCTCGAGTATTTGCGGGAGATACTCCGCGCGGAGACTGACATCCAGGCCCAATTGATGTTACAGGGAAGCATCCGAACAACCCTGAGCGACTGGTTGACCAGCGACATGAGTCTGCTCTACGACGTAACTCTCACTCTCGAACAACAGCGGGACATCCTCATCGCCATCGTTGAGAAGTGGGAGAAGCTCGGTACCTCGGCACTCCCTCGTCTCAAGGCTCAATTGCAGTCCATCAACTTACTGATTGAGGCACAAGGTGTTACTCTCAAAAACGCTTTCTGGAATGCGCTCGACGCCATTGAGCGAGCATTCCAGACGTTCTTCGAGGACCTCATGTCCGGAGTCGTGGACTTCGGGAACCTGTTCCTCAGCGTCATCGATGCCATCAAGCGTGAGCTCGCAGGGTTGATGGCGAAGAAGATCATCCTGTGGGCGGTGAGAACCTATGCAGCAACAGCAACCGGAGGAGGGAGCGAGGTAGCAGTAGCAGCTGAAGCCTCTACAGCTGCGGCAATCCTAGGAGAGGTGCCTGAGTTGGGAGCCTCTCTCGCTCCACTAGGACCGCAAGCTCTTGGAGCCTTAGGTGGAGAAGCTGCATTGACTGCTCCGTCTGCTCCGAGCGTGACCATTCATCAGCATCTCAGTGTGGACAGTTTGGACGAGAGAAGTCTCCGAAGACTCGCTCGACGCAGTCAAACTGCATACTCAGACGAGATGCACAGAGCAATACTGAGATCGAGGGTCGACTGATATGAGAATTGGTGACTACATACTTCCAGTGGGACCTGCTCCAGGGAGTCGACCTGTGACGCGAGCTCCTCGAGCTAGTGTCGAACCTACTCTGACCAGTGTCGTTGGACATTCTCATGCAGGCCATCCAGGAGATGAGCTCGTTGTACGACGATTCGGGACAGTCATGAATGCCTCACCAGCCACAGCGATAGTCCGGACCAATGTTGACGTGAGTGCTGCAGGCGACACACTCGCTCCAGGAGAGCGTTTGGCATTCCGAATACCCGTAGCCGTCTTCGCTGCAATCTCCTCTGCACGTGTCTGGTTGACGCAGAACGGTGTAGCAGTTGGTAGGCTCACCATCGAGGTCTGGGACACTGTAGTAGCGACTGGTCTGCCTAACGAGAAGCTGGGCACCATTGGCTATGTGAACTGCGCAGACATTGCAGTCGCAGCAGCATACGGTGCACACGAAGCGTATGCAGATGCAGCGTATCCCTGTGGGCTCGTAGCCGTTCCTGGCGCATGGTTGGTAGTTTCTGCTGCAGAGATGACGGCGGGGATTGTAACCTGGGGAGGTACGGCAACAGGAGTAGCACCTCCTACTGAGCACGCGAAGTACACTGCCGGCGTGTGGACAGGCTTTGAGGGTGAGCTATCTGCAACCGTGTGGCAGGGAGGACCATTCTGCGTGCTTCGAGGCTTGGTTGCAGCTGCTGGTGGTGGCAGAGACTATGAGGTAGACCTCGACGACGGTCAACTGTATACAGCTCTCCTACTAGACCTCGACGCCATGGTGATAGTTCGCCCGACTGCTTGGGGAGGCGCGATTCTCACACCGCCTGCAAGTGCGGGAGTAGTGGCAAATCCACAGCTCATCATCGGGATCGTATCGGAGCTAGCCTCGTGAGAGCTCTTGGAGCAGCATACACAACTGCACTCAATCAACCTGTTGCTCGATCGTGTTGGAGGATCCTGCTAGCTAACCATGGTGGAGCATTCGCCGATCCTTTGGACATCACCGACCACGTGTCCCAGCTTGAGATCACTCGTCCCTTGAGGGACGGGAATTCAGCTACCATCCTCCTTCACAGCGAAACAGCTCAGTACGATCCAATCAACGGAGTGTATGCTGTGGCGGTGCATACAGTCAATGCTGAAGTCAGGATCGAGCTAGGAGAGGTCTTGGATGGAGTGCCAACATACTGGAGGGTACTCACAGGCCAGATCGTATCCAACCGTCCTCTCTACGGCACCCCTGTTCAAACTGTAGAGCTAGAAGTCATTGATCGCGCAGTCAACCCGTGGCAACGTCAGTACACCTCTCCCAACTATCCATACGTCTGGGCTGCCACACCTGTGGGATGGACTGCTCACGAGATCATTCGGGACTTGTTCGAACGATTCGCGGGCTTCACATGGCCGGGAGACTTCAATCTCGATCCTGCGTCAGACTGGTTACTCCCCCACAACGCGCAATTCCTCCAAATGAGTCTGTGTGCTTCGGCAAGTGCAGCCATTCAGCCCAAGGGGTACCGACTGTACTTCGACTACTACGGAAGAGTCGCATCGGCGCTCTTGGTCCCCACGGGTGCTCCAGGTACTTGGGCAGTTGCACTCACCATCCCAGAGGAGAATATCGGCAGTCCTGGTATAGATGGTCCTATTGATCGAGAGCCTATGAGTACCAGGATTCAAGTGATCGGAGGGACTGCAGACTACGACATGGCTGCTATCTCCAGCGAAGACATTTGGGCAACTGTTCGCGTTTCAGCAGAACTCGCAGCAGGCCCTCGTGGTGCATCTCTCATGGTCCTTGACGGAGATGTCCGCGAGTACGTGTGGACGCCAAACCCTCCTGCAGGTCCCGCAACTTTGCAAGTGTGGGTGGAGGGTAGCAAGGGACGAGACTATCGTGTTGGTGCAAGCGAAGTAATTGAGGCTCGCTTCGCCTTTGGAGACGCAACGATGTTCGCAGTCGCTCCAGCACTGGTTGCAGGAACCGAAGAATACCGTGTCCTCATCGAGCGTCAATGGGCACGGATAGACATGCAGTTCAACCTGTATGGTCTGCCGTACCCCAATCTAGACTTCGAGTTCGATGTGGGAGGTCACCACGCGGAACTGCTTCGCCCACAGGTGTACACTCAGGCATGGAACGATGCACTCATTGCAATCTGGGGCGAAAGCGCGAGATCCGTAGGCGCTCCGTGCGTGTTCAATTGGCTCGATGGTGAGCTAGTAGCGTCGCAAGAGCAAACTATTGGCAGCTTGAGTCGAACTGAAGCAAGAGTCCCATTAGGGCGATTGGACCTTCGTCCTGAACCTGGAGATGTGCTCACTATCGAGAATCCTCGCATAGCCAATCTCCAGCTGTGGGTCGTGCGAGTCTCTCACGCTTGTTCTCATCTGCAGTCCAAGACTAGACTAGAAGGGTATGTAATCCTCTGATGGCAGATGAAGTAGGGACAGTCAGACCTTTTGGCGAGGGAGTGGACGTGCTCTCCTCCTTCTCGTGGGGAGACTCTGTCCTAGGTGCGTTCAAGGAACAGTTCAAGCTCGCAGATCGCTACGTCCAAGACACCGAAGCTGCAAGAGTCATCCGATACGTCACTGGGGACTTTGCCGACATCGTTCCTCTTCAAGACGAACTTGCGATAGTAGAGCAGGACTACTATGACGACTCGCATTTGGTTGTACTTGAGCCAGTACCAGGGACCCGACGTCATTGTGCGATTCACTTCACGGTCGATCGAGAAGTCACCTGCCATGGTGCCGAGCTGCAGTTCACGTCTCGTCCCTTTGCTACCATCGGAGAGAACAGTGTCTGGCTTGCTATCTACAGTGCAGACAACGCCGACTTTACTCCTGCAGGATCACGTACTCTTCTCGGGGTGATAGGTCCCAGGCATGGTCACCAGATCAGCTATCTGTACTGGACTCTGTCTTATGTCGTAGCAGAAGACGAAGTCGCCCTGACCCCAGGGGTGCACTACTTCTTGGTGTTGTGCGCGGCGGATCCATGGGTCGCACCTGCTGCCGACGAATGGGACGGGGTCTCGGAGCTTCGTACGCGACAGATCGTTCAAGCGGGGGAGAACCTCTTACTGAACAACAACTCGGAAGCCTTCCCCAGTGCGACTAGCACGTATACGTTGGTAACTGACCAGCAGGTCTGGTACCGTCTATACACACGACGCTTCACCCTTGAAGATGTCCCGATTGCTCAAGGTGTGTCAGTAGCCTCGGTAGGGGAAGTTGCAGTTCTACGACGAACTGCCACCGAACACCAAGTCCGGTGAGGGAACCTGGGGGCTAACCGGCGGCGTAGAACGCGAAGAACACGTTGAAATGCCCAAGGCGTATCATGCCATGGAGACGCTGCGGCCCGACCCGAAGATACTGGAGGAGTACCCTTTCCCGAAGGTGCGGGACGTGGACCGGAGCACGGCCGTTAGCAAGTACCACGAGCGGGGCTATGCAACTGCCGGCATTGCCGGCGGCGGCCTCTACGAACAGTGCTGGAACCTGCGCGGCATGCAGAACCTGATGATGGACTTCCTCCTCCACCCTGAATTCGCGCACGTGCTTTTCCGCAGAGTGGCTGACGTCTATTGTGCTTCTGCCGCCAACGTCGCACGCTGGGGCTGCGACATCGCTGCCTTCCACGACGACGTCGGAAGCCAGAAGGCCTTGCAGATCTCGCC
>SDBU01000349.1_pt1 | contig 65681 bp, 49 predicted proteins | sample 2277071 | NCBI WGS metagenome assembly SDBU01 (sample SAMN10397929, study PRJNA504765) | marine sediment metagenome | isolation source: marine sediment core GS08_GC12, 126 cmbsf | place: Arctic Ocean: Gakkel Ridge, Loki's castle | collected 2008 | reverse complement strand
CCTTGAAGATTCAGGACTGTGATGGAAATATCTCCGACTTCTGTGCCGTCATCTGCCTGAAAAGAAGATATCATCAATGTCCTTGATTCAGCATCGCCTACCCAGTCAAGAATAGTGCCATGATTTAATTCCCATATGGCTCTTTCAACTCCAGCTTCAGCCAAATTAAATGCGGTTATCTGCCTGAATGACTTATTTGTGATTCTGTACTGCCCGGATATTTTAGTTAAAAGCGGCGTGGCTAAAAGAAGAGTCATGAAAGATAAAAGGATAGTGATGACAAGTATAGATCCCCGTTCTTTTTGATAGTCCCGGAAACTAACCTTAGATGTCTTTGTCATCTTCCTAAATTTTAATGACAACCCAATGTATAGGCAAACAAGTACTTTTACTCATAATATAAATCTCTTAAGCTAACTAGTCAATCATTAATGATCTTAGAAAACCTTAAAAATGTATCGAAGGCTCATATAGATCCCCAAAATAATCATCACAATACCGGCCATCTCTTTCAGTGTCTTTTCTACAGATTTTTTCATTAAAAAAGTACGATTTATCAGCACGGCACTCTTCGAAACAATTATCACAATGAATAGTAAAGGAAGACTTGCCCCTATTCCAAAGAGAACCGGATAGAGAACAACCGTATGATTTGCAATGGCCAGCGGAATGAGCACGCCAAAGTAAATGGCCGCTGACATGGGACAGAATGCAAGGGCAACCATAATCCCTAATATTAAACCTCCCGATTTGCCAAATTTTGAAATTTTTGGGAGAAGATGCTCAGAAATTTTTATTGTGGATTGTTTTGGCAGTAAAATCCCTAAAAGCATCATGCCGGATAAAATAAGAATAGGACCAAAAAGCTGCCGGATATACACTTGAAGGAAATTGGCGGCCGGGGAGATACTGAGCATGCCGAATGAGATAAGGCTGCCCAACACAGAAAATGTCACTATTTCACCTAAAACAAAAAGAGATGCCGTAAAGAGTTTGGTCTTTGAGTTTTGTTCCCATCCGAAAAGGAATGAAACAGCCGCTATATTTGTGCTCAGCGGACAAGGATGAATAATTGTAAGTGCTCCAAGACTCAGGGAAGTCAATGCACCAATTAGGAGCGGGCTCATTTCCGGCCCTCTCGAAATTCTAAAAGTTCGGCCCTGAACATTTCTATGAATTTCAGTTTTTTATTTGTAAGATACCAAGCCTCCGTAACAATTTTCCAACGTGACTCTATCCCTTCGGCGACATCGACCAACACGAGTGTACTCGTAAAAAGGTCATACTTTTTAACGAGGCTTTTATATCTGGGAATTTCCATATCGACCGTTCGAAACACAATATTCTCGTCCCTCAAATCATCCTGAAAATAAGTATTTAGCGTTTCCTTGGTATGGTTTTCCATATTTAAACAGAATTTGCATCTCTGTGTACGGTGAAACTGCAGTATAAGCACGCCATTCTGAAACGGCAGGTCAAACTCCTTGAACAGGTCTATATTGGATGAATCCTTTGAGGCGATATTGCTATTCCAAATATTGACGGCGAAACCACCCAGGCTGATGGCGACAAATAACAGCAAACTACCTCTCATCACAACATTCCAAAATTTCCTTTTTGATTTCACGCTGGTTAAATAGACTTTGATTTTCTGCCGAAATTCCCGATCGACAGTAAATTCCGGCTTCGAATCCCCTGCTTTTATTTCACCTGAAAAGGCATAGATATTGACCGGACATGAGTCAGGCGTAGATTTTGATTGGACAACCTGTAGAATTCCGGCCCCAACCAGCTGGTTAGCAGCCCTCACTCCGTCTGATGGACAACAGCCCGCTAAGTCCAGAGGATCACTGCCTGTAATAATAAAATACTCAGACTGAGATGCGATAAGCTTGAGCAGTCTTTCTTTCGTTTCAGAGGGCATCTCATCCAGTGCGCTTAAATCAAACATATTTTTCATATAAGAGTACTCTATGCCAGCATACGCTGCCTGATGACAATCTCTCCTAGAGTTGCGGCCAGTTCTTCGACCTCATCCTGAGTTGTTTTGTACCCCATTGATATCCTTACCGTACCAAGTGCCTCCTTCTCCGAACGTCCCAAAGCTGTGATGATGCGGGACGGTTTGACATCATTGGAATGACATGCAGATCCCGCTGAAATTGCAAATCCTCTAAGGTCGATCTCGGCGACCAGATTCGTACCTATCGTTTCCGGAAAGGAAATAGAGACCAATCCGGGCAGGCCGTCGTGGTTTGAATTTACGAGAAAATCAGAAGCCTTTTCGCCGAGTCTTTCTAGCAATAATTCAGTCAATTGATTCAATCTTGGCTGTTCGGTATCTATCGTGGTGTAACTCTTTTCTAGTGCGACCAGGGATGCGGCCAAGCCTGCTACATTCTCTGTGCCCGCACGTAATCCCTGCTCCTGTCCTCCACCCAGAATTTGGGGAGCTAGCCCCAGCCTGCTTGAATTCATAAAAATCCCACCAACACCACGGGGACCCCCGAATTTATGCGAGGAAAAGGTGTAAAAATCTACCAAAGCGGTATCTAAATCAAATTTAATATGCCCGAGAGCTTGAGCGCCATCACAGTGAAAAAAGATATCCTTTTCTCTGCATAATCTACTATAAGCGGCAATATCGTGGATGACTCCGGTCTCATTGTTGACATGAACTGCACTCATAAGAATTGTATTTCTTCTTAAAGAACCCTTTATTTTTTTAAGGGATAATTTACCATTTTTCTCTAAAGGTACAACATCGGTGCGGCTCTTGTAGAGTTTTTTTGCAAACCATGCGGATTCGTGGACATCGGCAGCCAGAAGAAGCCGTCCCTTTTTATATTTCTCCATGATTCCGCGAATGACCAGATTGTTTGCTTCCGTTCCCCCCGAAGTGAGGATTATTCTGGCTTTCTCTCTATGGCACAGCATTTCCATCTTTTTTTTCAGATCCTCCATGGCCTTCTGGGCTTCTCTACCCAGGTAATGCGCTGAAGAAGGATTAGAAAAATATTCATTGGACATTCTGCTGAATTCTGCCAGAGCTTCAGGAAATGGAGGGCAGGAAGACGCATAATCAAAATAATGACAGGTCATAATTGTATTTTACAACATTTTGGAATTAAGGAAATGAATTAAAGGGACATCACACTTAATTATTTGCTGTAATTAAGTATGATGTCCCCCGAATTATAAGTATGATGTCCCCCGAATTATGAGATCTTATTTTTGAGATTCTCGCTCTTTGACCAAAGATTCTCGAAGAAACTCTATATCCGAATCAGTCATATTCTTTCTACTTTTTAACAGGAAGGTCGAAAAAGCGGATATTTCTTCATTGCTGGCGGGAAATCCCATGTTTTTTCCATCAAGTATACTGGAATTAACGATTTCCTTTCCATTATTATCGAGGACAGCAAACCAGGGAATACCTGATTTTTCGGAGGCCAGTTGGCTCCCCATTGAATAAGAACACGTTTGTTTTCTTTTGTAGCACGGCTCAAAGCTGCAGCAATATCTCACATAATTTTTTACAAATCAATAGACTAACCGACTCAGAGCGGGTGTTCACCGAAAAAGGCTTACATTATTCAACTCTCTACATTATCTTGTTCATGTGAGTCAAAACTCACGAAATTTATAGTGTTGGAGGATAAAATGCAAAAAAAAAGTAAATTCTATTTTGATTCTCGAGTCATCGTTGCACTTTTTATCATCGCTATCGGAGTTATTTTTCTCCTCGAGAATCTAGGAGTTCCTGTTTCTTTTGATTTTTGGGAACTTTGGCCCGTTGTTCTCATCCTGATCGGTTTGAGTCAACTCTCCGGGACAAGAGACACCGGTCAGTCATTAGGCGGGTTGATCATTCTCGGAATCGGTGTGTTGTTTTTGCTGTCCAATTTGGATATCATTCCGTTTGGTTTTTTTGAATTTTGGCCAGTTGTCATGATTCTAGTGGGTTTAATGATTCTAAAAAATGCATTTTGGGGATTTAAAAAGACACCTGGCTCTCAGGACTTTATCAATCTTTCGTTTATACTTGGAGGAGGAGACCTCAAATTCAATACACAGAATCTATTGGGTGGAAAGGTCACATCAATTATGGGCGGAGGAGCCATCGATTTAAGAGAGGCCGATATCAAGGAGGATGAAGTTGTGATTGATGTATTTTGCTTAATGGGCGGAATTGAAATTAAGGTGCCTACAACTTGGGAAGTTAATGCACAGGTAACTCCACTACTCGGAGGTATAGATAACAAAACAACATATCATGCCGCAAACGATAAGGATTCTCGCCCGGGTCAATCACCCAAGAAGCTGACGATTAAAGGAATAGCTCTCATGGGAGGTATGGAGATCAAGAACTGATATGCACCCATTTCTGAAGTCTCCCCTGCATGTGCTGCTGATGGGGCTCCTCTGGAGCCCTGTCGTACTTTGTGCGGTTATTCTGGAGAGTGGATTGAGCGGATTCCCCTTCCTCGAATCCTTAATTCTAATAGGTCCGGCCATAGCTATTGAATTATTTGTTGTTATCTCTTTGTGGTTTCCTTGCAAAGCCATCTCTTTTGAAAAATACAATATGATTCGGTTTATTATTCGACATGTTTTTTCGGCTGCAGTGATGATTGCGGTGTGGTTAATGATTTCTGGTTTGTATAGTGAGCTCCTTGATGTTCTTACTAATGACGGAGTATGGAGAGAACACTTTAATAAAGCCTTTCCTCTTTTAATTGGCATAGGTTTGTTTCTGTATTTTTTATTCAGCCTGATATATTATCTTATGCTAACTTTAGAAAAGAACCGGAAAATAGAGCAGCAGTCCCTTAAAAGCCGTCTTGAAACAAGCCGAGCCGAATTGATATCGCTAAAGACATCAATTCATCCTCATTTTTTATTTAACAGCATGACGGCTCTGAGCACTCTCACGCTCACTTATCCGAAAAAAGCCCATAAGATGTGTATCCAGCTGTCCGATTTTTTGCGGTACAGTTTGGATTACGGCAGCCAAAATTGGGTTCATGTCAAAGATGAAATGCAGCATATCGAAAACTACCTGGAGATTGAGAAAATCAGGCTGGGAGAGCGTCTTAAACTTGACTTTAAAGCTGATCCTGAAACTCTAGAAGAAAATCTTCCTCCATTCACTCTGCTGCCTCTTGTAGAAAATGCCATTAAGCATGCGTTCCAGCAGTCCTTTGAGACTAGAACGTTATATCTCCGAATTCAGAAAATAAAGGATTGGTTATTAATCGATGTAAGGAATTCCTATGATCCTAAAAGCCGTGCTGTTGATGGCGGAGGATATGGGTTAAAAGGCTTAAAAAAGCGTCTGGCCAATGTATATGATGACAAATCGACTATGGTTGTGCGCAAAAAGGATGACACTTTTTCCGTCAGCCTTAGATTGCCCCTAAATGTAGAGAATAAAAATGAATAGAAGGCGCGTATTGATTGTTGATGATGAGCCGCTGGCTCGGAAAGCCATGTCTCTAGCACTGGCTGAGTTTCCGGAGATTGAGGTTATAGGTGAGTGCACCGATGGATTTGAAGCGGTCAAAATGATAAACCAGGAAAAACCCGAAGTGGTCTTTCTGGATATACAGATGCCCAAGCTCGATGGATTTGATGTGCTGGAGCTTCTGGATGATCCTCCATTTATTGTCTTTGTGACGGCCTATAACGAATATGCCTTAAAAGCCTTTGAATCACATGCCCTCGATTACATTCTCAAACCTGTCAAGAGAGAAAGGTTGGGGAAGACTCTTGAGAGAGTCGAAAAACGGCTAAAAGAGAGTCAGGGACAGCACTTGGGCCAACTGCTGGATCATCACCAACTGCACAATAAACCACTTGAAAGGATATTAGTTCGGGATCGCAACCGCATCCACATTCTTCCAGTAGTGGATATTTCTCATATAGAGGCTCAGGACGATTATGTCGCTCTCTACACAAAAGAGAGATCGCATCTTAAAAAGGAAACCCTTTCCGGACTTGAAAAACGGTTGGACAGCCGTCAATTTGTGAGAATCCACCGCTCCTATCTCATCAACATTGACTATCTAAGCAAGATCGAGCCCTATGCCAAGGACAGCAGGATCGCAGTTCTAAAGGATGGCAAAACACTGCCGGTCAGCCGCTCAGGCTACCAACGCCTCATGTCCTCCCTCTGAATAATTAAAGGGACACTATACTTAATTATTTGCTGAATTAAGTATGATGTCCCTTTAATTATATCCTTTGGAATTTAGTATATCAGTGAGTTGAACAAGAGTTTGAACGTAGAGTAGGACTGAGCCCGGTTATGCACATTAAAACCAAACAAAATCAGCTTTCCTTTTTCAAAATCGATATCGAGAATAGCATATTTATTTCTGAGCAGTTCATCCCCAATAATAAATCCGCTCAGCAGTAGAGATTCATCCGGATATTCGGCCACAACTTTGTATGTGACCTTGGCTTTTGATTGAACATATTTCTTTTTTGCAGGGCTCTTTTTCGCTGGAGGAGCGTCAGATTCGGTGGAGGTAGCGGCTTTTTTCGTAGGAGCCGTTTTTTCAACTTTTGGCTTTGGAGTCTCGCTCTCATATTCAAAGGCTTGACCTCTGGAAAAATACGCTATCCCCTCCTCCTGCATTCCAAATGCAAGCGGGTGATCTGTCTTATAATTCAATTTCAGTATGGATCCAGGACAGTTGAAATCTTCCGACTTTACCCCCCTCACGGCATTTTTAAAGGGAAGTCTAAATTCCTGGATGGCAAAACCTGAAGAACCTTTATTGCAAATAAGCACACCTCCTTCTTTAACGAATTTCTTGATGTTCTCCACCCCATCTCTTGTTATCCCACCCACATAATCCGGATGAATGGAGCCTTTTGAATTTCCATTAATTATAGATCTGGAACCCTGATCGGCTAAGACTATGACATCAAATCGTTCCCTGAGGTTTCCGGCTTTAATCTCAGCATCAGTAAGGAAATCGTATTTAACTTCATACTGGTCAAAAACATAGGATATCCATCCTGCATCCATGCTGGCCGTCCATGATTTATAAAGTGCTATTCTGTTATTGCGGAGGGATTTTGTCTTCACACTCGTTTTCCCACCGACCATCTTTGTCTGAGTTTGAGCTGCAATCTCTTTGAGTTTATTTATACCTAGACTGTTGGCATTAACGAGAAAAGCTCCGGCAGGAAACTTTTTCCCTCCTAGAGTAAATTCTGCAAGAGCGCAGCTTACCTTTCCTCCTGCTTTGTGAATCTGATTAACGGCAATAAAACTTGCATTGTCCGTGTGCGAAAATGCATAAAACGTTCCGCTTCCACTGAGGCCTCCAGGAAAAGATTCAGTCTTATCGATTAAAGTTTTGTTAACAGACAAGGGTTTACTCATTTCAAAATAATCAACACCCATTTGTATGGGAAGAGTCCACCCAGCTCCATCGTATGCTCTTATGGGTTCTTTTCCGAGCGTGGCCGTTCCAACAATCCCTTGCCAGAGATGGGAATATTTTTTCAGATCAGGATAATTCTGTTTTTCCATCAAATTTCTGGCAAATAATCCAAAAGGTTGTGAAGTTGGAATGAGATAGGAACCCTTTGCATAATTTATACCATTATGAGAAAAATCTTCGTCGGCGGTGTAGATTTCTATTCCGTTGAGGATAAATCGGTTGATCATCAACGTGGTGGTGTGTTCATCTTTTTGATTACGAGGGATTATCCATCCATAAGGTGGTTCATTTTGATACTGTTCAATCACATCTTTGGCCACGCGCCACTTGTTGAACAAAAATTCATATTTGTATTTAGCCCCCACTTCCAACACAGCTTTCGATGCCGTGAGGTTATAGGCAACAGCATCACCCAATCGCCACCAGCCTCCTTCCCAGGGATTGGGATAAAAAACACCTCTGGTAAGGTCTCTGTATCTAGTAGGGAATGCACTCAGGGAATAGAAGTTAGGCGTTGCGTACCGAAAATTGGCTGTTTCAGTCAAGATAGATGGAATATTGTGCCCATCAACAAACTGGGTGACATATCCTGGATACCAGCTGTCGAAATTGATACGGGAGATGGCGCCGGGTTGGTTGGCTTCTTCAAAAGCTTTTCCCATAGCAGCACCAATCAGATTTTTCCATCTGACAATGATGGGGTGCAGATTGGGATTCATAGGTTCTGACTCGGGCGGCATCCAGATTCTTGCCGGGAATGGAGCCGTTTCATGAAGGTTATACAATATTTCCGGAAACCACTCATGACTGGTGGCCCTGTTCATATTTTTAATTTCCTGGAGATTGGCGATGAAGGAGTCACGGTTGTTGTCATGACCGGCATACTTTTGATACAACTCGGGTAGGCGGCTCGTTTCATACTTGGTGCCGACATTATTCATATACCAGTCTGAGATCAGTGTCAGGCCGTCGGGATTGGCAAAAACAAGAAGAAAAATAATATTGTCTCTAATTAAACGGGTTGTACGGTCTTCTCCTGAGACAATATCGTAGGCGAGTTGGATGGCATGTTGGGCCGGTGATGCTTCTGAGGCATGAAGGCCGCAGTCAATCCATATGACAGCCTTACCTTCGTCTGCAAGCTTCTTAGCCTCTTCTTCAGAGACGCCCCTGTAAAGGGTTAGTTTCTTATTGATCTCTTTGAGAGAATCCAGATTGGCAATATTGCTTTCAGAGGAAATGACGCCATATTTCATTCTCCTCCCCTCTGAGGTGGGTCCCATATCCAGGACCAGCATTCTATCCGACTGAGAGGCAAGTTTTTCAAAGTATCCTATGGCCTGTTCATAATTTGCCAGATGAAAGTCCGCACCGGGTTTAAATCCTAAAAATTCTTCCGGGGTTGTTACTTGGGCCAGGCAAATAGTTCCTGATAAGAATAAAATGAAGCACGTTAAGAGCACATAAGTATGGAACCGTTTGGAATTATTCATCATTTCCTCCAATTTTATTTTAATGCAATACTATAAAAAAAATATAAATTAGTAAAGAAATTGAATTGAATTATAAGAATTAAAGAAATTAGAGGGGAATTAAAGGGACATCATACTTAATTATTTTGAATTAAAGGGACACTATACTTAATTATATATAAATCGATATTGTTTATAGACTACCCCTGGGAAAGTAAAAATAGAAATCAAAGATAATGAATTAAGTATGATGTCCCTTTAATTGCTTTAGAAATGAATTAAGTATGATGTCCCCCTAATAGGAAAGTAGATCAGTCTTTTGAGTCCATTTCTTGCCCACAACAGGACGGAGGAGCAGGATTTCCGCCTTCTTTTAAAACCTGGACTTCTTTCCCACAGAGACTACAAATAAAATATTTTCCATCTTGTGTCATTTTAAACTCCTTTTATTAATACTGTTTTATTATACGCTATTACTATCTATTTTGTAAAATATGACAATAAAAGTACTAATAATTTGACCTAAAAACATTGCACATTAATCATAAAGCAGATTAGGAAAGACCTAGCCAGGTTCTTGCGACATCGATATTCACGAATACAATCACGGTTTCCTCAACTCCTTTTTCTACAAGATCGTACTTTTTTCCGAGAAGAAAAGCTAACTCCTCACTTGCAACTATCGCAAGTTTTCTTGCACCCAATTTCTTTGGACCGGACGTCAGGCTTTGTGCAATGGTCGAAAGATCTTTTTCTGTCATTTGAATATCTGAAACATCTCTGGCATCCAATAGAGTATCGTGGGGATCCTTCAAATCCATATCGGATATCATTTCCTTCTGCATGGACATGAAGTCTTCAAGAGAAAGCGTCCCTGTTGCGTGAGCCGACACAATGGTCCCTTCTTTTTCAAGGTGGTATATAATTGGCATGTTTATTTCTTCTTAACAAGAAATAATTATTATTATTTTATCAATATTCAACTTGTATATCTAGATCCTATTGATTTGACTCAAATCACCTGTCCTGATAGTTTAATAAACGGATGAAATTCTGTGCTATTATCTCAAGGAGAAAGAGATGAAAAAAGAAATCAGTCGTCGAGAATTTATCAGGACCTCCACCAAGGCAGGATTGTTTATCGGGCTTGCCGGAACAAATTTCTTAAAAGGAAGTTCAAACGAAAACTTTGATCTTATCATCAAAAACGGCACTGTTATCGATGGAATCGGGAATAAATCCTACAGGGCTGATATTGGCATTTTGGGAGAATATATAAAGAAAATAGGAAATCTTCAAAGTGCAAGTTCTTCATCAGTTATCGATGCGGCTGATCGAGTTGTCTCTCCAGGATTCATTGATATCCATACGCACACAGATACTGAAATCTTGATCAATCCCAAGGCTGAAAGCAAGATACGTCAGGGGGTCACCACTGAATTGGGCGGTAATTGTGGGAGTGCACCTTTCCCGATGAAACAGCCCATCTCAGAATCTGCAAAACGCCAAGCAGAAAGAAACGGCATTACTGTCGATTGGACCGATTTAAAGGGATTCCATTCTGCTGTAGAGAGTAAAGGGACAGCCCTTAATCACGCCACACTAATCGGCCAGGGCACTGTTCGAAGTTTTGTCATGGGAGATGACCAACGCGAACCTACTCCGGAAGAACTCGAGTCCATGAAAAGAATTGTAGCCGAAGCCATGGAACATGGTGCATTTGGGATTTCATCCGGTTTGGAATACACTCCCAGCGGATTTGCCGACACAGCAGAACTTATCGAACTCTGCAAAATTGTCTCTCGATATGGAGGATTTTATGCGACTCACATGAGAAGTGAGGACGAGACCGTTCTGGAGGCCATAGGTGAAGCTATCCACATTGCAGAAGCGGCAAACCTTCCGCTACAGATTGCACACTTTAAAGCTGTAGGAAGTAACAATTGGTGGAAAATACCAAAAATGTTTGACCTCGTAGAAAGAGCAGCTGGGAGAGGGTTGTCTGTTATGGTGGATCGCTACCCCTATATCGCCTTCAGTACAGGATTAAGTATTATCTTTCCTCAATGGGCTCTGGACGGCGGCATGAGTAAACTTATCGCAAGGCTTAATGATAAAGAAATACGACAGTCCATGAAAGCAGAAACACTTAAAAAAGTCGCCGGGTACGGTTGGGAAAAAATCGTCATTTCCAATGTGCAGAAAGAAAATAATCAAGATTTAATAGGAAAAAATATCAGAGAATCGGCAGTCGCAGTCAACGCAGATCCATATGAATTTGCATGCGATCTTATTGTAGATGAGGGCCGTGATGTCTCTTATATTGGTTTTGGTATGAGTGAAGAGACAACCGAAGCCGTTCTTAAACATCCCCTCGCTATGCTTGGCTCTGATGGATCTTCGCTTGCGCCCTATGGTCCGTTGAGTGAGGGGAAACCTCATCCCCGAAATTACGGGGCTTTTCCCCGCTTCCTTGGATATTATGTCCGTGAAAGAAAGATCCTTTCCCTCCCTCAAGCAATCAAGAAAATAACTTCTATGCCGGCAGCCAGGTTAGGACTTAGAGATAGAGGCTCAATCAGACCTGGCAAATATGCGGATATCGTCATATTTGATCGTGAAAATATCGTAGACAAAGCCACTTTTATCGATCCCCATCAATATCCTGTGGGAATTGATTATGTCATCGTCAACGGGACTATTGTTGTGGATCATGGAAAGCATACTGAGAAACTACCTGGAAAAGTGCTCTCCAATTCGTTTTTATAGGAGAGATTCTAGAAAATCGTCATATTCCGGGGCTTTATTTTCCCAGGCAAACTTTTTCAAATGTTCTTTAAAATCGATATTTCGTATTAACTTCGGATTTGATACAAGTTCAGTTAATTTTTCGACAAGTTTTTCTAAAGTATCATAATAATTCAGAGGGAACATCTTTGGAGGGAATATCTCAGGATAGCTGAGACGTCGCGGGAGCAGTGGATGGATTCCACAATAAACAGCCTCAACAACACTCAAGCCAAAAAAGTCCTGATTGGACGTCACGGGAAGAATATCCGAGGAGTACAGCCATTGTATGTATTCATTTCGACTTTCGACATAGCCGAATTGTTGAATCCGATTTCCATGCTTCTCTCGAGCGATTTCAAAGACATCGGGCTTTCGCTTGAAATTTTCGCCAAGAACAACCATTTGAAAATCAAGTCCTTTTTCGGCCAGAATATCGAGAACCTTAAAAAAATCTTCTGGATTTTTGTCAAACTCCCATCTGTTATTCCAGAGAATTATAGGCGCTTTGTGTCCCCTGCATTGGCTCCCTAATTCTGGACGCTGTGCATCAAGAGAAGATAAATCCATGCCCAAATGTAGTACATGCGATTTCTCTTCGATCAACTGGATATTATGTAACTCCCGAAAATCAGGAAAATGCCTCAACAGCTTGGGAAGTTCATTGAGGAAAGATTCTCTATGATAAGACGAATTAAACACAACGGAATTTGCAGCCAGCGCTGACACATAATTGATGAAACCGTAATGCTTATCCCTTTTGTGCAGGATGTCCCGATCCCCTACTGACCATGGATAGGAGCTCTGGTTTTCATGAAAATAAACTGCCACAGGAATTTGGGCCGTACGCTCTCTTGTTAAAGAAAGAAAAGTGGTCAGGTCGAGCATGTCTGTAGCTAGAATCAGGTCAGGATTGGAATCTAGTTCCATAAAAGTTTTTGCGAGAGATACCGCTCCTCCATGCATCCGCCACTTCCAGTACCGTCCATCTAGACTCAGGATTTTAACCTCGTGCCGGCTGTGCTGTTTATATCCCTCCGCCCAGACGCGGTGTGACCCGGTAAAGTAGGGTTCAATAAGAAATATGCGCAATGTCTTTTCCTTTTTTAATTAAAATAATGCATTGAGCTATTTATGGCAATCCCTGTACGAATTAAAGGAATTAATTAAAGGGACACTAGTAATTAAAGGGACACTATACTTAATTCACTTTTAAGCCGATTGGAATTGACGCTACCCAAGATAAGTAGTCTCACCGCTCAAAAATTGCTAATTAAGTATGATGTCCCTTTAATTGGTTCCTTGAATTGGGGGGGATTGACCGGCTATTTTTAAGGTGATATATTCATCCGAAATGCTTGGGGTAAAAGAAATTTTAAAATGTGGAGGCTAACAGGCTCCTTGAAGATGAAGATTTCCTGGTCGTCGATGCAGGACCGGACGTTAGGTATTATGATGTTGATATTTCAATTTCCTACCCCGCAAATGGAAAATTCACTCCGCGACAAAGGGAAATTCATGAAGCTTGTTATGAGATCGAGGCTTTGATGAAAACTAGGGGCATTATACAGATCCTAAAAGATAAAGATATCTATCGATAAGGAGCAAGGAGGGATGAAAAGTTTATTCAGGTCTTTTGGAGTTCTCATTCTCTGTCTTGTTGTTGCATCTTTTAGTTTCAGTCAGAAGCCAAAACGTCCCAAGCTGCCTTCTACACTTGGATTGAACCAAGGATTTATCGAATTTGATACTCCGGATTTTTTGGTAAAAATCGTTAAAGCTTCTCAAACACTTGCTGCCCTTATACCAAAAGATACTGACAGTTTTGATTTTATTCCGTTTGATATGTTGGAGAGTCGTGATTCCGACGGTTTCCATCATCTGGGTGATCTGACAATTCGTACTCGTTTCGGGAATGAGGGCAAATGGGACAGTTACTCGACAGCCACCAAACGACAACCGGTCATGTCCCTCCCCATATTCGGAACAACCCTGGCTTCGTCCGACCTGACTCCCACTCTACCGGAAGATTGTCCTCTACATATCACTCGCATATGGGAACTGGATAAGGGACAGCTTGTCTTAAAATTTATTCTGGAAAACAAGGCCGATCTCCCAATACAGATTGGAGCGCTTGGGATTCCCATGATCTTTAATAACATCCTATCACGGCGTTCTCTCGAGCAGGCTCACGAAATATGTTCCTTTTTCGATCCTTACATCGGGCAAGATGCAGGATACCTGCAGGTTACGCGCCTGAGCGGCCGGGGGCCGGCTCTCCTTGTGGTACCTGAGGGTGATTCACCCTTTGAGGCCTATCGGACACTCAGCGAACCTATGAGACCCCAGCAGACCTTTGAAGGAGCATTTGAATGGATGATCCACAGTTTGGCGTTTGTGGATGAGGAGTGGAAAAATGCCGAACCATGGAATCCTCCGACATCTGCAACGCTTGCACCTGGGAGTCGAAAGACTTATGGCGTCCGGTTTCTCAAGGTCCTGGAAATCCAGTCTATCGAAAAAACCCTGTTAAACAACAACAGGCCTGTGGCCCTAGGAATCCCGGGTTATATCCTTCCTATGGATCAAAATGGAAAGCTATTTTTAAAACATCGGAGCTCAGTTGCATCAATAACCGTCGAACCTCGAGAAGCCATCCATATTATTGAACTTCCTGAAACGGATGGAGGCTGGGAAGCCTTCAATTTGATTGGTCAGATATGGGGCCGTGCACGGCTGACAGTGGCCTATGAGGACGGGCTTAAACAGTCTATCCATTATTATGTGATCAAGCCTGCAGCACAGGTTGTTGAAGATATGGGAAATTTCCTGATGACAAAGCAGTGGTATGTCAATCAAAACGATCCCTTCCACCGCAGCCCTTCGGTCATGAGCTATGATCGGAGCAAGGACAGTATTGTTGAGCAAGATAGTCGTGTCTGGATTGCAGGATTGGGTGACGAAGGCGGATCGGGATCCTGGGTTGCAGCCGCCATGAAGCAGTTTGGCCTCCCTAACAAGGAAGAAATCGTTAAGTACGAACAGTTTGTCAATGATGTCCTATGGGGCGGCATTCAGTATGATTCGGGCGACAAGAAGTTTGGAGCGAGAAAGAGTTTATTCTACTATGAGCCGGATGATTTTCCGGAAGGATATTACAACTCTGAGATCAATTGGGGGTCCTGGACAAGTTGGAACAAAGAGAGCGCTGAACTCGTCAACAGGTCCTACAACTATTCCCATGCCGCCGCAGCGTATTGGTCGCTCTACAGGCTGGCACGAAATAATACTGAATTGGTTACCAGTCAATCCTGGGAATGGTTCCTGGAACGAGCCTTTCAGACGAGTTTGGCCATGGTCAAGTTTGCAAGAGGCCACAGCCGGCATGGACAGATGGAAGGCACCGTTTTTGTCAACATCTTGCTCGATCTCCAGAGGGAGAAATGGACAGAAGAGGCCGGCGAGATGGAAAAGACGATGAAAAGGCGAGCCGATGTCTGGATTGAAAAGGCCTATCCTTTTGGTAGTGAAATGGCTTGGGATTCGACCGGACAAGAGGAAGTTTACGCTTGGTGTAAGTATTTCGGGGCTGATGCAAAGGCCGAAGTATCGCTCTCTTCCATCCTTGGATATATGCCAACGGTTCCTCACTGGGGATATAACGGCAATGCCAGGCGGTATTGGGACTTTCTCTATGGAGGAAAACTGAGAAGAATTGAACGACAGCTCCACCATTATGGATCCGGACTCAACGCCATTCCGGTTCTCAGTGAATACCGCGAGAATCCGGACGATTTCTATCTGCTGAGAGTTGGTTATGGAGGAATGATGGGTGCGCTGACGAATATCGATCAGGAAGGATTTGCCTCTGCCGCTTTTCATTCCTTTCCCTCGATGCTCGATTGGGATTCCTATTCCGGTGATTACGGCCCAAATTTTTTCGGACATTCAATGAATACAGCGACCTATGTGATCCATCACAATGATTTCGGATGGCAGGCTTTTGGTGGAAACGTCGAGGTTGAAGGAGATACTGTAAAGGTGCTTCCCCTCGATTCTTTCAGAAAACGTGTTTTTATTGCACCGTTAGGCTTGTGGTTAACACTTGATGCCGGAACTTTTGAGGCAATTAAAATCGATACGGCCGATAGAATCGTCGAGCTCGGTTTTTCTCCCTATACCCCCTATACTCAATCAGCCAGATTACGAATCGATTATCCCTCCAAAATTGATGAGCCTGGCGAGTATAAACTTGAAGGAGCATGGAAAAAAGAACGAGGAGCTTTTGTTATCCCTCTAAATAACGGGATGACATGGATCCGGTTGAAAGAACAGAAATAACAATGAGAAGGAGGAACATAATGAGAAAATTACGAAGTTTTCTATTTTTGTTAATTTTAGGAATATTTATACTGACTTCCTTTAATTTATCAGCGGCTCAACATCCGAGTAGAATGACTGTCACAGCAGAAGACTATGCCCATGCCGAAAAATTTCTTAGCAAATTTATGAGCCCTCTTGTCTTTGGTGCAAATGTGCGGCCCAACTGGATCGATGATTCCTATTTCTGGTACCGCAACACAATTCCTGAGGGACACGAGTTCGTTCTGGTGGATGTAAAGAAAAAAAAGAGAACGAGAGCCTTTGACCATGAAAAATTGGCTTCAGCTCTGTCTAAAGCGACTGGAAAGGAGCATGAGCCGTTTAAGCTGCCGTTTCAAAGTTTTGAGTTTTCAGATAAGCGGGATTCTCTAACTTTTACTGTCAGTTCATTCCAGTACTCATATCAGATAAAGAAAGATCTCTGCACAAAGGGAGAGAAGATAAAACGGGTTGACCGAAATTTAATCCTCTCTCCGGATGGAAACCTTGGGGCATTCATCCGGGAGCATAATCTCTGGATAAAAAACCTTATGACAGAGACGGAAACCCAGCTCACCAAAGATGGGATAGAAGATTTTGGATATGGAACAAATAATGCCGGATGGACAAAAAGCTCTCGCCCTGTTGTGCTTTGGTCGCCTGATTCAAAGAAAATCGCCACATTTCAGCACGACGGTCGAGGTGTGGGAGAGATGTACCTTGTGACTACCAATGTGGGACATCCCAAATTGGAGGCATGGAAGTATCCCTTACCTGAGGATAAAGAAATATTCCGTATCCATAGGATTGTAATCCATGTAGAGGAACCGCGTGTGGTGAGGCTTCAAATGCCCCCAGACCAGCACCGCTCCACTATTACAGATCACATTGCCTTTCGAGGAAGACTGGCCGATGCAGAATGGAGCCCCGATTCGTCTCAACTTGCCTTTGTCTCTGTATCTCGTGACCACAAGCATGTGGTGCTGAGGATGACCGATCCTGAAACCGGAGTAGTCAGAGCTATTCTTGAGGAGAAGGTCGACACATTTTTTGAATCTGGAATTGGAAGAATAAACTGGCATATCCTTCCTGAATCAAACGAAGTGGTATGGTTTTCACAACGCGATAACTGGGGTCATCTTTATCTCTATGACTTAGAAACAGGACAGTTGAAAAACCGTATAACAAATGGAAATTGGAATGTGCTGCAGCTGCTGCGGATGGATACAGACAATCGTGTTTTTTATTTTACGGGAGCAGGCCGAGAGCCTGGAGATCCCTACTTTCAGTATTTTTACAGCGTCAATATGGATGGAACAAGCTTAAAGCTCCTCACTCCAAACAATGCAAACCATTCCATTTTTCTTTCCCCATCTGGACAGAACTTTCTCGACACTTACTCGACTCCTGTTGAGCCACCAGTCTCAGAAGTTCGCAATATTGATGGCAAGAAATTATTGATGGTTGAAAAATCCGATATTTCACGCCTAATCGAGGCCGGATGGATCCCACCTGTCCCCTTTTCAGTAAAGGCAAGGGATGATAAAACCGACCTCTACGGGCTTTTATTCAAGCCTACAACTCTAGATCCCAATAAGAAATATCCTATCGTTAACTACATTTATCCTGGTCCGCAGTCGGGAAGTGTTGGCAGCCGCAGTTTTTCCGCTGCTAGAGGCGACAGACAGGCTTTGGCCGAATTGGGATTTATAGTGATTTCTTTAGATGCCATGGGAACACCCATGCGGTCGAAATCGTTCCATGCAACATACTATGGCAATATGGGCGACAACGGACTTCCTGACCAGATCACTGGCATGGAACAGCTTGCAGAGCGATTTCCATGGATTGATATCGATAGAGTGGGAATCACCGGCCATTCGGGGGGCGGATTTGCTTCGACGGATGCCATCCTACGCTATCCTGATTTCTTCAAAGTGGCGGTAAGCGGAGCCGGAAATCACGACAACCGGAACTACGAAGACGATTGGGGAGAAAAGTGGCAGGGACTTCTGGAGACTTACGACGACGGCACAACAAGTTATGACAATCAGGCCAATCAGCTGTTGGCCAAAAATCTTAAGGGTAAGCTCCTTCTCGCCCACGGAACGATGGATTCCAATGTACCCATGTACAACACTCTTCTAGTTGTCAATGAACTCATTGCGGCCAATAAGGATTTCGATCTAATTCTCTTCCCGAACAGGAGACATGGTTTTAGTCGTGAAAGTTATATGCAGAGACGGAAGTGGGACTACTTTGTAAAACACTTGCTTGGCGCTGAACCACCTTTAGAATACAAATTCAAGTAGCCTATTAAAGGGACACTATACTTAATTATGGACTGCTAACAACAGCGATCCATAGGGTTTCGGGATGGACCGCCAGGCGGGAAATATTTTTGATCCCAAATTCATTGAGATCCCAGATATACTCCCAATCTTTATCGACTTCCGGCCTAAATCCATACAACTTTGATCCTACTCCCATGACCAGCATTCCTGAGGAGGTCCAGGCATAAAAGCTATTGCCTTCAAGCATGGGAACTATGGATTCTGTTTTTCCGGTTTTCAGGTTATACCTCATAATAACGTTTAAAGCATCTTCTTTGCTCTGTGAAAAGCTTATGGCGTCCTGATTCGGGATTTTATAGAGGGAACGTCCAATATTTTCGGCGACACGAAGGGAGGTTTGTTCTTTGAGATTTAAGATTTGCAAAAAATTGGGTGATCCTAGTAAAAACATGGCCACGTTATCTGAATCAATCCAGGCATGATAGCCCACTTTCTCTCCATCCTCATAGATCAATTCCGGTTGGCCACCGTCTATAGGAAAAGCGATTAGAGGCTGAGCACCTTCCCTGGGCCCTTCACTTATCACTAATTGGATAACAGAAAACCGTTTTCCATCAAGCATAACAGTCGGAGAGTATTCTGAGTCAGATGTGTCTGTCAGACGGGTGGTCTTTCCTGCTTCGATATTGTAACGATAAATATCTGTATTCGATCCCACTCCTGAAGAATAAAAAAGTGATGCTCCATCATGATGAAAAGAAGGTTGATTGTTATATCCTTCAGTTTTATTGATTTTAACAGGACTGGAAAAAACCATTTTCTCTCCATCGGAGCTTATCTTGATCAGGAAAATGTCTGTTCCCTGTTGGCTCAAGATAGATAGAGGAGACAAAATCAATAATAAGATAACATTAATTATAAAGATCATTTTTTTCAACATGGACACCTCCTCAAAATAGATATTTCGATTATATAGAAGTTCAATTAAATGTCCAAGAAACGGCCGGTGAATTCAATAATTAAAGGGACATCATACTTATTTATTTGGGGAAAATTACCTTTATTAAATTGAAAAAAATAGTGGATAGGTGTAGCATGACTATTCTAAAAAAAAATGAAAGTTCCACCAGAAAAAAGCCGCGGAATCCTCTCAGATATCAAATACTTTTTTCTGAATAAACCGAAGGTCCCTACATTGATTGAGTTCGCCAATGAAGAGGAAAAAAAAGCCTATAGTCATCGAATCATACAGCGGATCGGGATAGATGTCCTTAAATATTCTGTGCAGAACATTCATAGAATTGGAATTAAAACCCCTGTCCGGTATGTTTTTGAAGAATTACTCCAGTGGGATGGCCACTCCTCTTGCTGGCCCAACCATATAGCAACAGTAGAAAGACTGGAAGGGAAGCTCGAACACATCAAAATTCATTTGTTTAACCGCAGGAAATACCCTTTTGGATTTAAAAAAAGTTTTTTAGGCCTAAAGTATATTCCTCTTTTCTATCTTAATGCCTTGAAATTCCAGTTTTTGCCAGGTCCTTCAGACGATAATGCTCGGTATTTACTTTACAACAGCAGTGGAGGGTATCCGATTGGGATTTATGCCATGTATGCCAGGTCATCCATCGCTATACAGAAAGAAGTTGAACAGACTCAGCTTTTTTTTGCTGTGGGATTTAATTTTTATGGAAGAGAGTCTGGAAAGAGAATAACTATTATCAATAAGATCTGGGAGAAAATTCATAATCGAGTTACTTCGAATGTTATGAACAGGTTTAAGCAATTATGCGAGTGGAGATTCGAAAGAATTCAAAACGGACAATAATTCGAGGGATATCATACTTACCTCTTTTTTTTAGGTCCTGGTTTAAGTTTTTTTAAATTTCTTCCTGTTATGCCTTCAAGTTTTTCGATGAAGTCAGCTCCACCTAAAGGTCTCCCAGTCCTAGAATGTTGGCGAAAGGACTCAAGCATTTCTTTACTTGTTGGTTCTTCAAGATATCTTTTCCATTCTGGCATTCCTTGAATAAAATAATTGGTCTCTAACAGAAAATGTTCTTCCCCTTGAACATGAGCTTTTGCGCCTGACCATTGATAGTCCTCAACTCTCCTGACAAGGCCCGCTCTCAAAGGATTGCGTTCAACATATCGCATGGCGTAAAAGAGATGCTTCTCATCCAGCGGATAGGATTCAAATCGTCCCTGCCAAAGATATCCCCGCCAATTCTCACGTAAGTTCACCATACTGGAATACCTGCGATGGGCTTCTCCAAGACCTTTGGCAAAACTGTCTGGATATTTTGGAATCGCAATAAAATGAACGTGATTATTCATAAGAGAAAATGACCAAAAACTGATACCCTTGCTTTTGGCATATGTATTGAGCAATTTTAAATAAAATTGCTTATCGTGATGAGAAAAAAAGACCTTCTGACAACGATTTCCTCTTTGGGTAATATGGTGAGGCATTTCAGGAACAACAATTCGAGCTATTCTTGGCATGATAAAAATTCGAATCCCATGTTTTCTAGTAAATAAGACTAATTTTTTGACATAAAATTCTCATTTAATGCAAAAATATTTTGAAAAAAAGAATAATTGCTTAAGCAATCTGTTTTTGACAAGTAATTCGGGGGACACTATACTTAATTATCGAAATATTGAATTAAGTATGATGTCCCTTTAATTACTTTAATTATTTTCTATAAATGGACGGGAGGGAGATATGAAAGGAAAGATCTTTTTTTTGGGTGTCATGGTTGTTCTTATTACGACGTTCCTTGGGGCTCATGATTTTTGGCTGGTTCCTCAAAAATTCATTCTGAATCCAAACGATTTGCTGATGATATCGGCAAATACAGGGATGGATTTCCCAATTAGTCTAAGTGCTGTCGATCCGGCACGATTTACTCAGTTTATTGTGAAAGGAAAATCCGGAAAAATGGATATTTCCAATTTCACGGTCGATGGCAACTCACTCACAACTGAAATAACATTAGAAAAGGCTGGAACTTATATAGTGGCTGCAGCATTAAAACCCAAAGAGATCAAACTCACGGCTGAGGAGTTCAACGAATATCTACTCCATGACGGCCTGCCGCAGATCTACGAATTGAGAAAACAAGAAGGGATTCTCGAACAAGCCGCCATAGAGTACTATTCCAAGTATCCGAAAAGCATCTTACAGGTCGGGAAACAGCTGGATGAGACACCGCTCAAACCTATCGGACTGGTTATTGAGATCGTCCCTCTGAAAAATCCTTACGCCCTCAAACGTGGCGAAAATATCCCCATAAAAGTGTTGTTAAGGGGAGAGCCCCTAAAAAATGCAGAAGTCGCTTGGAGTTATCCGGGACATGGGGAAGAAATGGCTGGATCAACCAAGACGGATTCAGACGGCAAGGCTGTCGTTCCTTTAGTTAAAACCGGCCCCTATCTAATCAGAACGATTCACATGGAATGGGTCAAAAAAGAAACTCATGACTGGGAGAGCTATTGGACTTCTTTAACCTTTGAAGTCCTCCATGATAACTAAATTATTCGACAGGAAAACAATGAGTGATTTAAAAAAAGGGATTTCGAGGAGAACTTTTATCACCAGGACGACTAAAATGGGACTGGTATTTTATGGAGTGGGGATCTTCCAGACCAAGCCCTCCAAAAAAACCAGTGAGATTGGACCTCATCGATACATCAATCAATCGAAATGCATCGGATGTGGTTTCTGCTTACCATTATGTCCGATGGAGGCCATCTCTTTGGGACGCGACACTTCCTCGATTGATCCCAATGAATGTGCCGAGTGCGGAGCCTGCTTCCGCGCTAAAAAATGTCCCACGGATGCCATCATTCCAGTTAAATTGGAGTGGCCTCGGGTGATAAGGGAAACCTTCAGTAATCCCCTGGCGGTTCATGAGACAACTCTAGTCACTGGACGCGGGACAGAAGGGATCAAAACCAACGATAGTCAAAACCGCTACAAACAGGGAGAAATCGGTGTCTTTATCGAGGTCGGACGGCCAGTTCTTGGCGGCCGCTTCAGGGACGTGGAGAAGATCGTTAAGACTTTCAAAGTCCATGGGTATGATGTTATCCCTGAAAATCCGATTGCGGCTCTGATTGAAGATCCAAAGACAGGTGCGATGAAGCCGGAAATCCTCGATGAAAAGATTATCTCGTGCGTTATTGAATTCATTCTGCCAAATGACTCAGCTGTCGTGTTGATGACGATGGTTGCGGCGCTTTCGAGAGACGTCGAAAGCGTGTTCAGTCTTTCCGTAGCGCTTCGTGCTGATAAAAAAGGCAGATCTCCATTTGAAAAAATCTTTGGTTCAAACATATATCGCCTTCCTAATGCAAAATCGAATCTCGGTGTGGTGCAGCCATGACACATACAACACAAAGACGGGGATTGGATCCTTCTCGGCCCGGAGAGGAAATCATCGTATTGGCAATGGTTCCCAAATCTTTTCGTGGCAAAAGCGAAGTGAGTACCGCCATGGGCGTTCTTGCTGCCAAAATGTTGGAGTTTGGAGGGGATCATTGGCCGGAATGGACCAATAAACGCCTCGCTAAAGCGGCCAAAGATCCAAAATTGGTGCGGCTGGAAGTAGCCTTTTCTGATCTCAAAATAGTCGAAATTTTACTTAATGACCTCCAAAAAGATTGGATTCCAAGGAATAGGAAACTGGGATATCCCATCTCGATCGTTCTGACAGGATTGACCGGTGACACTCACTTGTGCTGTCAAAAAACGGGTTTTGTGGAACACACATATCTCTTCTGCCTGGGACCATTCGGACATGCCCAGGAACTTCCTGAAGGAGATGAACTCTCTCTCATTACAATGTGTGGACATGGACTCATTGCAAAAAACCTGGTGAGACATCTTGTCAAGAGTCTAAAAAATGGGGAAATGATACTGGAGGAAGCCGTTGAGGAAGTTGCCCGCCCATGCCAATGCGGCATTGTCAATGATAAGCGAGCATATAAGATTTTCGCACGTCTCGCTAAAACGGCAAAATAAAGAAATTAATGGAAAATAATTATGATGTCCCTTTAATTATCTTAATTAATTAAGTATGATGTCCCTTTAATTATATGTGGTGCTTATTTTTAGAATGAAAGAAACACTTTTGCAAAAAAAAATTCTCTTTTTCGGCATTATCTGTACAATGATTTTTTCCACAACAGCCAGAGCGGCGGATCTCAACCTACTTCTCGTGACCATAGACACGCTTCGGCCGGATCGATTGAGCTGCTACAATTCCCCATATGTCAAAACCCCCAACATAGATGCACTTGCTGCTAATGGCGTCCTGTTTGAACGGGCTTTTGCTCACGATCCCATGACTCTCCCCTCTCACGTCAACATTCTCCTAGGCATGACCTCCCTTGCCCACGGCGTCGATGAGAACAGCCAGTCCGTCGTTGCCCCTGAATTCGAAACATTGGCCGAGCTTCTAAAAACCAACGGTTACACCACAGGGGCATTTGTCGGAGCATTTCCCCTGGATTCACGATTTGGACTCAATCAAGGATTCGATGTTTATGACGATTTTTATCCTTCCCAGCCAGCTCCAGGTGAAGCCTACTCTGAGCGCCCAGCCGAAAAAACCATAGAGGCTTCACTCGGATGGCTTTCTCAGCAAAACGACAAATGGTTTTGCTGGGTTCATCTCTGGGATCCTCATTCTCGATACTCACCTCCAGAGCCCTTTGCCACACAGTTTAGTGAAGATCCCTATTCAGGAGAGGTGGCCTATGTAGACCAGGAGCTGAAAAAACTTTTCAATTTGGTTGAAAACAAAGGATGGACCGAACAAACACTCATTATTCTGACGGGGGATCACGGCGAATCCCTCGGAGAACACGGCGAGATGTCACACGGCTATTTCGCATACAATTCAACCATATGGGTTCCACTCATCATTAAAGCTCCGAAAACCAAATCAGCCCGCATCGACGATTATGTCAGCCACGTGGACATTTTCCCAACCGTCTGTGACGTCCTGGACATCAAAAAGCCTCCCACTCTCCATGGAGAGTCACTCGAACCCTTTTTGAGGGGAAGAGCCAGGAAAAAAGTCAATCCGATATATTTTGAAGCCATGGATGCTTATAGAAACAGGGGTTGGGCTCCCCTTCAAGGTTTGATATTGGATGGGAAAAAATTTATCGACTCTCCCATCCCCGAGCTGTATGACCTGGAGAAGGATTTTAATGAAGAGGAAAATCTTTCTCCAACAACCAATACAGCAGCCTTCAAAAAACAGCTCGAAGAGATAAAAAGGTCACAGTCATCACCGCTCCGGGCAAACGCCAACCGTCAACCAAACCGCGATACCTTAGACAGGCTTCGCAGCTTAGGGTATATCTCGGCACCCTTGTCCCAAATTAAAGAGACCTACGGGCCTGAAGACGACCTCAAAACTCTCCTGCCCTTTGAGCAGAAGTATGACCTTGTTTCCAAATTGATGGAAGAAGGGAGAATTCCGGAAAGCGTCCGCATTCTGGATGAGATCATTAAAGCTCGAAAAGATTTCTTAAAGGCTTACGATAAACTTTATCAAATCTACCTCTCCCAAGGGCTAGTAGACGAGGGATTAGGAGTCCTAGAACAAGGCTTTCTCGCAACCCCGGATAATTACATGTCGGTCTCAGGTTACGGAAGAGCGCTGGTCAAACAGGGCCGTGATGCCAAAGGCGCCCAGTTTCTTGAAGAGGCCGTTGCGCTCTTTGACAAGGACGCCGAGGTCTGGAATTTTCTCGGTGTGGCCTACTGGAGATTAGGAGACATGGAAAGAGCCCAGGATCGTTTCAATAAAGCCATTGAATTAGATTTTGATAATGCAATTTTTAACGTCAACATTGGCTCTTTTTATGTAACAATGGCTCAAAAGACCAAGAGTCCCGCAGACGTCCAGCGTGCTGTTCAGTATTTCCAGACAGCAAAGAGCAGCGATCCTCTTCTCGCCTCTGCCTACAATGGTTTAGGTGGAGCTCTAAAGCTCCAGGGAAAAAGAGATGAGGCCCTCCTCAACTGGGAAAAGGCTTTGGAGATCGATCCAAACTACGCCCTCTCCGCCTATAACCTGGCCGTGCTCTATTTAGAGAAGGCGGATAAGGCCCGTGCGCTGGAATACTGCCAGAGATATCTATCTATCAAAGGAAACACTCTTACGAGTGCTGAGCGGGAAGATATCGAACTGATCATCGAGGAATGTAAAAAATAATCCTCGTCGGACGAAATGTCCGAATGTTAAATGTTAAGATGCGACCCCTACTGAACTAGCCTATTGAATGCCTTTGACACGTGCTTTTTTGCTGAGTTTCTCCATTGCATTTTGGATGTCCGCTTCAGATTCCCCTTGAATTTGTATGGTTTTATTCATTCCAGCTAATGCACCGGCAAGAATACCAATCCCTCCGCCAATGACTCCGAATAACCAGACTTCCTGCACTTGATGCTCCGTGGCCCCCTCCGTATTCGCAACATCCTTCTCCATAGTGCTGTGAAGACTTAATCTTGCCGCAGCTGCCAAAAGGGCACCTCCCATTCCCAATTCAAACATCAGAGATTTATTATTAACCTTAATGACAACAATGACGTTAAGATTGACTGTTGTGTCCGCTTCTGTCTCTTCGTTCAATATCAGAAGCGAATCCCTCTTGACTGTTATGAGTTCACCAGTAACTTCCTGACCATCTGTTTTCTGGATCACAAGTTTGACTCCCTTTCTTACTGCCGCCGTCAAGTTTCCTGAAAGCACCAGCAAAGAGAAGATTAGAATTAAAGCTGTAAGTTTTTCCCCTTTTTTCTTCATTTTTGTCCTCCTGTTTTAGGTCGATAGGGAGTAAGAATGTCGAGTTATTCTAAAAAATTTTTAAGAAAAATACAACACCTATTTCATTTATTCTCTAAAAAAATGGTTCTCAAAAAAATCCTCATCTATTTTTTTTCAATCTCTTTTAAAAGAGCCTTGACCTCCTCCTGTTCGGGATTGAGCTTGAGAGAAACATTGAGTATGTCTAGGGCCTCTTGAGTCTGGTCAGTTTTGTAGTAGCAGAATCCAAGAGAATTGAGCATGCCTAGATCACTGTTGTAAATTTCATTCCCTGCTAGAAATTCTATAATGGCTTCGGCATATCTGCCTAATCCCATCAGTGCTTTACCTTTGATCAAATAATAGTTAAACTTCTGTTCTTCATTATCCTTAGCCTTTTCGATCAATTCCAGAGTTTCGTCAAATTTGTTCAGCTTCAGAATGAAATTCGCATAATCGATCACTCCCTTGATATAATCAGGCCGCATCGCATAAGCTTTTGCATAATTGTCCTCGGCTTTTCCGGCCTTATTCAAATTTTCATACTGTTCAGCCAACATAAAGTAATAGATAAATTGATTCTGTTTAGTGACGCCTTTAATCTTTGGATTGGGGTGAGCTACAGAGTTTAGGGGAGAAATGATAAATTTTCCGCTCTGTTCATCCACTGTGCGGCCCTCTTGGTCCATAAAAATGAGGTCAAGATAATAATAATCAGGCACAAATTCTGATGCCGGCAGTGACTGGGACAAGAACAGCGTTTTATTAAACGTATACGTGCTTAAATTCAATGTATAAGATTTCTCATAAGGACTCTCCCCGGTAGCACCCGTAATTAACACTTTGACCTTTCCACCTTTCCACAAATCCTGTGTCAAGTTCTCGATATTAAAAAAGAACACCACATCATCAGAAGCTCCAAAAGTGTTTTTGGGATCTACGGCCAGTTTTTTGTCCAATAACTTATAGGGAATATGATAACTTTCATCAAGATTTATAATTTTAAATCCTAAGATAGGCCCATTGATTTTTGGCACTCCCTGGTCTTCAGTAATTGAAATTTCCTTTTCAATAATGCTGAACTCTTTTGCCACAGAATTCTGGAGAAGGACAGTGAAGTTATAGTCACCATCGGCTAAAGGAAAGGAATCCTCTATAGATATCCCTGTGGACTCCAGATTGGTGATGTCGCTTTCAGAGAAATACAGCGGAAAATCCTTGGAATACTGGAAAATGATTTTGTCTTGAACTCTTAAACTCACATCTATGCGAAGATCGCTGAAATACTGGTCATTGGGTTCATAATAATCCACAGATATCTCTGAGGGCAGGATTGAAAAATGTAAAAAATTGAGCCCTGAAATGGGATCTTTGATTACATCTATCTGTGCTTCACTTTCAATAAAATTTGTCATGTATTCTGTATCAACTATGCCTTTATAATCCAAAAAATGCGTGGCATAAGTGGGCGTCACTCCTCGTTTTCCATATTCCAAAATATTCGCCATAATCAAAGTACTGTCGAGAGAGGGTTGAAAACCCAGCGGAATCTCACCCGGTATTATGGATAAACTTGAGAGGGCTAAAATTGGTGCCACGTCCCGAATTTTCTCATACAATCCTTCAAAGTCAGTGGAATCCATATTTCTTCCAAAAATCAATAGACTAACTGGTCCGTCAGACACAGGATCATACAGTTTAAGCTCTCCCGATCCTCCCCTTCTGAAAAAAACAAGAGAAAAATGGGTAGGAAGTCCGTTAGTAACGTCTCCATAATAGGACCAGATTTCATTGGGAAAGATATCTCTTGATGAGGGATTCCTCTCAATACCGACAGGTGGGCCGAGAATGATATACATCCTTCCCTGATCTGTCATCCAACCTTGGCGCCCGGAACCCGAGCCGAGACGGTAGTTGGCATAATCGAAGCGTTCAATAATTTCTTCTTTCCGCTCGTTTTTTGGCGTGCCTGGAGTGGGATCTCTTAAATTCCAGAAACTCTCAATAAAAATATCCCGCTCCCTGTTATTGGTCAGCACCATAAAGACACTCAACTCTTTTTCATGGATGACGTACCTTGTAAGCTTCAGCCAGTCCTGATATTTTAAAGGGAGATCTTTTTCCTTTATCTTCTGCTGTGAAAACAGAGATGATGTTAATAAAAAGCAAAAAATCAAAATTATTGATGTTTTAATTTTCATGATATCAGCCCTTTTGTATATTGTATCGAGACACCAAGTGAAGTCTCAGGAACCAAACCGCACATGGATTGAGTCTATACCAGGCACTACTTTTTCTTTAAATACTCGATGAATCCCTTGACTTGATCCGCTCTCTCAGAATCCGAGTCATATTTTAAATATTTTTCAAATTCGTTTAATGCCAAATTATTTTTCCCTAAAGTCAGCTGGGCCAGGCCTAATTGATAGATCACATCGAGGGAATCTTCTTTGAGTTCCAGCGCTTTTTTATAATACACCACAGCCTCTTGGACTTGAGAGCTGTTGTAAAAAAAGGTGCCGATATTGTAAAGAACAACCGGATCTTTGATATTTTCGATTTCAATCTTTTTGTACCACTCCAAGGCCTTGTCATTGTCACCGCGGTTGCTGTAACAATTTCCGACAGCGATTTTAACATCGTGATTTTCAGGTTCTTTCTCTAAGACCTTGAGGTAGTACTCTTCCGCCTGGACATAGTCTTCCAACTGAAAGCAGCTGTCTCCGATACTCATGTTTATGATATAGGCATCGGGATAATCCTCTAACACTTTATTAAAAACTTCGATCGCTTCGTTATAGTTGCCTTCTTCATAGAAAATGTACCCTTTGTCGAAATCTTCCTTGACCGACTTGGTCATAAGAACTTCCTCTGATTTTACTAGAACAGTAGGAATCACGGGATTTGTTCGCAGCTCTGAAAGTTCTATGCTGATATTCTTGGGCTTATACCCCACTTTTTCAAAATCAATATACCACGTTCCTCCCTTTAGCCAACTGGCTATCCATTCCCCTTTTTCATTCGTAAATTTTTCAAAGCCTGATTCGGTCTTAACACAAAAGAATTTGACCTTAACGCCCTCGATGGGATTTCCTTCTTCGTCAGTGACCGTCCCTCTCGTTCTTGCCTTCCCTTTGTAGTCCTGGGAGAGCACCGATAAACTGAATAAGCATATAATTGCACTGAATAATATTATCCTTTTCATCTTTAACCTCCATGTAAAGTTTACCATTTTCAGGAACAATAAAAAAGCCCCTTCCGCTTAAAAAACGGAAGGGGCTTTGTGCGTCTACGTGTAATCTACAATTTTTAGAACTGGAACCTGACACCGAATCTGAGGACTAATGGATTTACAACTTCATTAGGTTCACCTGCACGTCGGTAGGGAGAAAAACGGGGAGTAGAATAGCTGACGTAGTAATTTCCCATTCTATTGTAGCGCTGCCTGTTCATGACCTGGTTGTTCAGGGTGTTAAAGATGTCGCATGAGATCCAAACGCTGCCTGCATCTCCAAGCCTGAGTCTCTTTTGAACCTTGGTATTCACAACCCAGACGTTTCCGAGTCTGGCTTGGTCGGTGTTGGTCTGCATTTGGATAGATTGGGATTGGTTTCTTGTATTGGGCAAGTCGTAGTCGTATAAATAAAAAAACTGGTCGATGATCATTCCTTCACGGCCGTTTACTGACATAGACACGTCGAAGCCGAGAGGAAGTGAGTACATGCCCTGCATTTTAAACATCCAACGGGTAAACATAGGCACAGACAATTTTCCGCTACCGCCACCCATCGAATTGGTGTAGTAGTCTCCATCATAGGCCCAGAGGTTGTTGGGATTGTAATATCCTAGGTCACCGTAGAATTGTTTCTGTGTCTGTAGGGTTATAGATCCGCTGAGCATCCAGTTGTTGGAGTAGCGTTTGTTCCATCTGATATCCACACCCATATAGTTGTTGTAGCGGTCGGGTCGGTTGATGATAATGTCGTATTTGGTGTATCCCATCTCGGGCCCGTTTTTGAGGACATACCAGTCCCGCCCGGCTGCCTGATCCGTGCTGAATGAGGTTTCCCCGGGGTCGTCGGCAACAACCGTACCAGGAATTTGTCCGGCCACCATGTAGTCGTCTTTGTGTCTTATGTGGTCGAGCTTGTCAGGGGGAAAATAGTTGGGATCGCTGGGATCGAGCAGTGCACGTTCGCCAAATATTGTGAGGACTCCATCGGCATCATACTGTGGATAGTAGTCTATTTCCCAATCCGATCTTTCATCCCATCTGTAGGTAAAGTCGATGCCGATACCAAAATCGGAAAAGATCTCTCTTTCAAGAGAAACAAGAACATCAAAATCATTTTTTTGTTTCCTACTGGGATCGACAGTGTCGTTATTGGCAGTTAGGGACAACTTATCATCCCAGTCCATTCCTTCCCACATCAAACCTTCTTCTCTATAAGCCATAGCATCTGTAACAACAAAGTTACCGGCATCGTCAAACGCTCTGTAGATCTTTCTGGAACCAGTGTATTCGGCCCAGTAGAGCTCATTGAGCTGTACCTTTTTGTCTCCGTTTCCAAAACCAGCAGCTTGGTCACCCCACCAGAATTTCATCTCGGGATACACACCACCCTTGACATAGTTGCTTATACCCGAGGGGCCGCCTGGATACATGGCAAAGGCCGCTTTTAAGATAGTTTTGCCGTCACCAAAGAGATCATAGGTGGCTCCAATTCTCGGGGAAATTGACCAGATTCTGGCATCGTCGGGTGTCGACATTTCGGGTGAAGTTCTATCTGCCATAAGAGCTTTGATTGCATCACGGGTTACCTGATCCGGCATCCATTTTACTGTTGCTTCATAATAATTGTCATGCCAATCGCCTTCTACATCATCCATATAAAGGGAAGTAGTCTTATACTCTTTTCGATAATCGACTTCACGGTCCATTCTTACCTGGAGATTAAAGGTCAATCGTCCGAAGGTGAGGATGTCCTGGAAATAACCGGCGTAGCGATCCGTACCGTCCTCAAAGAAGAGATCGTTGTTGCCAACATTCATTCTGATCCAATCATCGGGAGTATCTCGGATGCCATCCAAATCGATATCGATTTGAGGGGAATAATAGTTGTGGTAGAAAGTGAAATTACCGGTGTATCCACCGACATATGATCTCTGGTTGTTGTTGACCTCTAAACCGACTTTGATCTCATGGGAGCCGCCGAACAGATTGTCGTTGTAGTAGATTCCCTGAAGAAGGCCGAACTGGTGAGGTCGTCCGCAGAAGAAATAGTCGACGGTGCTGAACTGTCCCCAAGGATCGTTCCAGATGGCATTGTCATAATCATAAAACGCAACCTTCTTCATATTTTCGTCATTTTGAGGCCACATGCCAAATCCGGCATCGGTAAATCCGTATCTTGCAGAAATAAAAAGATTGTCTCCAAACATGTGCTCATCTTGGATTTTGAATATCGGGCTTCCAAAGTGGTATTTTCCATGCTGAGCGTAACCAGGAGGATTAGAAGAACTTGAACTCCTTCCCTGTTTCTTCTTGTCGCCCATGTGAATGAAAATTTCTGCCCTGTTGTCAGCGAAAAGTTGGAAGTTGAGCTTTCCTGCATAGTTGTTCAGCTGTGTGTTATCCTTCCCTCCGGTAAGAACAAAAGTCTGGATATCCTGGACACCATAAGACATCCACCACCAAACTTTGTCCTGAACCAGCGGACCACCCATATTGAATCCGAAATCCTTGATGTTTTTAATGATGTTGGATCCTGCCCATTCGGGATATCCATTGTCTTCACTAAAAACTTCTTTAACCAAATCGTAGTCATCTCCACTTCCACTCATCTGCCAGGCTTCATCTGTCATATAGTATCTTCCTCCAAACCCGAACTTATTCTGGCCTCGCCTTGTCACCATGTTGATGACAATGGCACGTTCCCGGTTCTCGACGTCCGGCATACCTGTGGTGACACTGATTTCTTCAAAGATATCAAAGTCAAAGTATGTCGGAGAAGATGTCGAAGTCATATCCGTGATCTGGATACCATCCATGACCCACGAGTCCGTACCTTCACCTTTTGAAACAAAAGAGGACTGCTGACCCGAATCACTACCTCCGATGTTTTCCCTGTCCATCAGGATTGATGGAACCATCTGGATAATAACCCAGGGATCTCGAGCGGAAGGCAGTGCCATCATCATTTCACGGTCAATAGTGTGAGAGACTTCGGTTCTTTTTGGATTAACGGTCGGTGTTCTTGCTATAACGGTTACCTCTTCCTCAATCGCTCCCATCTCCATGACAACTTCAATGTTGGTGTTTTTTCCAATGTTGATTCTAATTATCGTTTCGATCTTGGTCTTAAATCCTGCAAGTTCCGCCCTAATTTGATAGTTGGGGCTGGGAGGGAGTGAGAGAAACCGGAAAACACCTTCAGCGTTGGTGCTCGCTGTCATGTCGGCTCCACCCGTACTTATGAGAGTTACATTCACTCCGGGGAGAGGAACTCCGTCCGCATCGACAATCGTTCCGTAAAGGTTTCCGGTTCTCATCTGTGCTGCTGCTGGAATAGCCAGCAGGCACACAAATAAAACTGCTAATAATTTTCGCATTCCTTAACTCCTTTTCTTCCCCCTCTTTCATCGAAGAGGGAAAAGTTGTTCATTGCCCTGGAATGTAAATTTACATTCCAACCATTACCTTTTGTTTTTAATATTTCTCCGGGGAAAGCCCTCCTTTTTTGAAGAATTCTTTCTTCAGGTTTATTTAACATCATTATTTTAACAGCAAATTTTGTGCCAAAATACTTATTTATAATTCCCTTGTTTACAACTACATAGGAAAATTTAAATTATAAGGAAATACAAATAATTGAATTCATCCAAATTATTGGATTTTTTAATCAGGCAGGCTTAGTATTCTTTGATCAATCTTTCTTTAAATCTCGCAGAAGAGATTCAATTTTATTACGGTCTTCCGGAGTCATTGTAATGCTTTTTAAAGAGAGGAGTTTCTCATAATATTTAATGGCTTGAGGCTTATTTCCAATGGCTAAATTGGTATCAGCTATATTTTTGAGAAGAAATTCATCATCGGGGCTCAGCCGGAGGGCCTGTTCCCAAACAGAGATGGCGTATATCGGCTGTCCTATGATTCTGTATCCAATGCCCAAACCTCTATAGGCGAGAGCAAAATTCTGATCAATGGCAATGGCCTTCTTAAAATATTCCATAGCTAAAGTATGATCAGCACTTTTTCTTGACTTGTTAAACATAGTGAGATAAAGGGAACCCAAATTGTAATAGACCATGGCATCGCGTTCATCAAGAGAGATAGATTTTTTATAATATTCAAGAGCCTTTTGGTCCTCTCCCTTTCTTGAATAAGCAAATCCCATGTAGTGCCACACGTCCGGATCAAAATCCAAGAGGGACAGCGCTCTCTGAAGAATTTCTATTCCTCTATCAAACCGTCCTTCCCTTACTAAAAAAATCCCATAGGTGGCAATGATGAAGTAATTTTCTGGATTATTGCTCAATCCCCTTTCCAATATCTCAGTCACCGTTTCTTTTTGTCCTTGAGCTATTAAGATATGATAAAGGTACAGATAGGCTTGAGCAAAATCCTTCCGCACTGCGATAATTTCATTGAGAAGTTGTATGCTTTCCTCCATCTTACCTGCATCACCTAGGATAATCGCTTGATCGAGTTTTTGCTGGAAAGGAAGGAGGGTTTTTAAATCATCTTCCGGTCCATACGATGTTTTAACATTAGATGTAGGTGAGACGACATACCCAAGACTTCTCAGTTTTTCTTGAGCCTCTCGGTCCATTACCTGAGGATCTTGTGGCGTTTGGGAAGCGGACAATTCTTTCTTGATCTCATTGAGCCTCTTTAGATACACGGCAACATCTATATCTGCGACAATATTGTTCTTTTCATCAAAATCGTTATCCAAATCATAGAATTCTTTAATGGGTGAATCTATAAATTTCTCTTTTTCCTCAAGGAAACCCCACTGAGGGGCCCATCCTTGATTGTAGTAAGGGCCTAACGATTCAAAATAGATGGCTCTCTTCTCTATTTTTTTCCCTTCCATAAGAGGCAGAAGAGAGACTCCCTGGAGGAATGGGGGAAGGGCTATCCCAAGAACTTCACAGATAGTGGGAAATATATCGATATGAGAAACATAATCATTTTTTCGACTTGCGGCTATTTGAGGACCAGAAATGATCAAAGGAATCCAAAGAGTGCTGTTGTAGGCAAAATAAGTGTGAGAGAGTTCACCATGGTCCCCGAGTGACTCTCCATGGTCCCCGGTCAGGACTATAAGGGTAGTTTTCCGAAGATTTTCCCTTTCCAAGAAATCAAATATTTTTTTTAATTCAGAATCCACATAAGCGACTTCTCCTGAATAGGGATCATCTTTGTACTTGGTGGCAAACGGCTCGGGTGGCTGATAAAGCGTATGCGGATCCCAGAGATGGATCCAGGCAAACCATTTGTTATTTTGATCCTCAAGCCAGTCCAGAGCCGGTTTTATCACATCCTCTGCTTTTCTCTCTGGAGGGACAAATATCACTGAAGATTGAGCAGGATAAGATTCATCATATACATCAAATCCCTGATTCAAACCAAAGCGGGAATCGAGAGAAAAAGCGCCTATAAAAGCTGCCGTGGAATAGCCTTTATCCTTCAAATATTCAGCCATGGTGAGAAATTTTTCTTGCACTCTAAATTTCGAATTATCGTGGACACCATGGTAGAGAGGGGTTGTTCCCAATAGAATACTGGTATGAGAAGGAAGAGTTATGGGAGTATGGGCAAACGCCCTCTCAAAAAGAACGCCACTGTCCGCCAAAGCATCAATGTTTGGAGTTTTTAAATATTTTGTGCTGTAACAGCTGAGTCTGTCCGGCCTGATTGTATCTATTGTGATAAGAAGCACATTGTAGTGTGTTTGCTCTCTTTGAAAAGCTGAAACTGAATTATCTGCAAAAGTGAGTCCCAATTGTACGAGTATGAATAATAAGAGAAAAATCCTCTTCTTTAATTTAGTCTTCATACTTTAATAAAAGCTTGAACTGTGTGAAAATTATTGTTTATCGGCTAATACGACATCGGCCCAGAAGATATATTTTACAGCTCTCAGTCTTGCCATCTGGTTCAATCCACCTCTCAGATTTGCGCCGCTTCCTGTTTCCCCTGCTAAACTTGCGTTAGCACCCCGCCCGCTGGCTCTAGATCCCCCGGCAGTTTGGTTTTTAATACTATCCTGTCTCATTTCTTTGGTTGTACCGCCCCACTCAAATCCTATTGTGAATGATCCACCTGGAGCAGTTCCGATGCCCACAGGGCTAGCTTCATTTTTATTAAGAGGGACTTTAAATTCGTAAACCATCGTTTCTCTTCCTCCGGCCGTATTAAATGCAGGAGCGGTCGGGCCGCTGGCAATGACGGGAGCTTCTCCCTCTTTGTCAATAACTTCATTGTGAAAGATCTGGTAGCTTTCTTTGGTCCTTATCTGTTGTCTCTTTTCTTCCGGCATGGTTTCGCCCATCATCTGTTCAACAATCTGAATATAGTTATCGGCCGAGACCGTCTTTATGGCGAATTTAATGCCGTAATTTTTTTTCTTCTTTCCATCCGTATTGAGCCAGAGAGTGATTCCTGATTGTTGAATTGTGCTCATAAATCCCCTGGGATCATTAAAAATAAAAATCACATAGAGATTATCGGCATCATTTCTGAAGGCATAATCCACCTTTGTCTTTTTGTACAATGTCAGCGTCCCGCCTTCCCAGTCTTTATTTGAACCGTCAATGTTAGGCGGAGACGTCGCCCATTGGCTTTGAACAATTTTTTCTGCTGATTTTCCCGGAATACAGAGAGCTAAAACCACAAAGCATAAGAAAAAACTATACATGATTTTTTTGTGTTTCATAACGACCTCCATGGATACAAAAATATACAGCGGTATTATAATACTTTTTCCAATTCATGGAAACAAAATTTTGACTGCCCGTATTAGTTCGCAAAATATCCTGCGCGGTGCGTAACACGCAGTTTTTTGTCCTTGACCCTTACCACAATATTTTTAAATTTCCCGTCCTGCCTGTAGTTTTGAGGGGAATAATAGAGAAGATAATAGTTTTCAGAAGCATCCACGGCTTTCTTAAACGCCCATGAAGGATTAGCCGAACTCTCGATCAGACCGCCCGTCGCTTGAGCCATCTGCCTGAAGACATTGTAGACATCTCTAGATCTTTCCTGCATTTGCACACCGCGTCTGTGGACTCCCATTCTCTCTAAGAATAAAAAATGTATGGAGAGGGAGGAATCCGCAAAAGCCTGCTTTACACCTTCCACATCAATGGTGACATCTTTTTTATACGTTTGAAAAAGAGAGGGTGCAGTGTACTGAAGAAAGGCGTTGTCCTGGTACTGTGTCATAAATTTTTCGAGAGTATTGGGATCCAGCGTAGGAAGGAATTCCCTCTGATAGAATAGGAAAATATGTTTCTGCCCTTCCTTGTCTTTGAGATACTCGGCATAATCAGTAAGCTTCCGCAGGTCAATTTTAGCTAGATTTTCTAGGTTTTCAACAATAATTGAATACATCTGCACGACTTCTTCGATAGACCCGACATTAAAGACAGAAAAATCAGCAATGCTATTATCCCCAAGTGGCGCAGAATCGTTAGTCTCGCCGGCTTTCGCTTCAATAATATTGACGATCTCTTGAAGATCTCTAATAGCGGCTCTGTATTCTAAATTTCCTATTGTCGCATCTTTCCTTATGATTTTTGCCAATTGGTCTGCAATCTCATCTTTTGTTTTTAACTCGATGGCCCGGCTATTGAGATTATAGGTTTTGACTGTTGTGATGACGACCAGACTGTCTCCGGGAATGAATACATTTTCAAAAAAATATTGGATGGCCTTCTTTATTCTTGGCATGTATTCTGTAATTTGAAACCAGAGAAAAAACTGCCTTGACGTCTGGGGATTAAACCTTTTTATTTCTTCCCGCCTTTCTATACTCTTTTTTTTAATCAGATAGACGGCATCCAGTTTCTGAAGTTTGCCATCTTCATAAACTTCAAAATCTTTAAGGATTAAGTTATCCACAAATGTATTGCGTTCGAACACTCTTGTGGGAACCTCGATATTGATGACAACACTCTGTTCTTGGATTTGCTGCATGGAGAAGAATAGACAGACAGATACTAAGATAATAATGGGAATTTGTTTTTTCATTTTTTTCCTTTTAACATCAACGGGCAAAATAACCTTTTCTGTTGGTAATCGAATAATTCTCATTTTTGACCTTGACCTCGATGGATTTAAAACTGCCATCTTTGATGTAATTAACCGGAGAATAGTAAAGCAGATAATACTGACTTGAAATTTCTGTAGCTTTTTTAAAGCCAATGGCAAGATTTTGAGAACTCTCGACGATTCCTCCGGTGGCTTCAGCGACTTGTGAAAAGACCTGAAAAATATCTTCGGACTGCTCTCTCATATATATTCCGGAATATCTTTGGGCAATTTTATCAGAGAAGATGAAATTAAAGAGAAGAGAAGAGTCGGCAAAAGCTTGATTGATTTTGTCTTCATCTAAGCGTAAGTCACTTTTGTAGAGATCAAACAGCTCACTCAGTTGACCTTGAATGGCCGGCCTATCCTGAAAGTTCATCTGTATTTGGCCGACCAAAGATGGATTGATCTCCGGCCTGAATTCTCTTTGATAGAAGAGATAGACATTTTTCTGGTTAAGCTTTTTCTTCAGAGAGTTCGCAAACGAAATAAATGTCTGTTGGTCCACAAACCGTAGATCATCAATTTCTTGTATGGCATCTGCGTATCGCGGAAGCAAAAGTTCTAGGGACATTGAAGCATCAGAAAATCCCACGTCGACCTGATCCGGACTGGATAATCCCGTGGAGACGCCGGATGCACTTTTCATTTCTCCGACGAGACGTCTTAAATTTCTCATTACCGCTTTGTAGCGGGAATTTCCAAGCTGGATATCTTTTCGCAATATTTTCATCAGTTCTTTTGAAGTCTCTTCTTTAGGTTTCGCCGCGAAGGCTTGCGGTGAGAGTTGGAAGACTCGTTCAGGAGTCATGATGACAAGAGAATCTCCAGGTAAAAATACTTCGTTGAAAAAATAATCAACGGCATCTCCAATATAGGGATCCCAATCTGTAAGCTGGAATAGAAAATAGAACGTTCTGGAAAGAAGGGGATCGAACTCCCTGTCGGCTTCTTTTCGTGCGGCACTGGTATCTTTAATAAGATAAAGGGCTTCAATTTTCTGAAGAATGCCATTTTCATACAGTTCAAAATCGTCGATGGTCACACTTCCAACGAAATTTCCCTTATCAAGCACTCTTACAGGGACGGCTACATTGATTATTGTGGCCAGTTGCTGATCGATTTGAGGAAAAAGATTCACGGTGAGGAATAAAAAAAGGATTGAAAGAATGGCTTTTTGTCGAGTAGGCATCTTTACCTCCCTAAGTAAAGTCATGAATGGATTCTTTACTCTTAATTAAGAAAACATTTACACTATACTTTTACTACATTTGTCAGTACAACATCAATCCAATTAATTAGACGCAGAAACTCTCATTTTCTTCCATATAGTTAAGTATGATGTCCCTTTAATTATTTATTGGTTTTAACGCTGTTCCAGTTGGGTGGATTGAGTCCTTGAAGATTATAGACAAAGAAATCAAACATTTTTCTCTGTCCATAGGCCCCACCCATCCCATGGCCTGCACCCGGAATAAAGAGGAAGTCAAAGGATTTATCGGCTTTAATCAGTGCATCGACAACCTGCATAGTTGATGCCGGATCGACATTGGTGTCCATCTCGCCTAAAATCAACAGGAGCTTTCCTTCCAGACGGTACGCATTATCCACATTGGATGCGGCCGCATATTCAGGGCCCAGGGGCCATCCCATCCACTGTTCGTTCCACCAAATTTTATCCATACGGTTATCGTGACAGCCGCAGGAGGATACGGCCGCCTTGTAGAATTCGGGATGAAATAAGAGCCCTCCCAGAGCATTCTGCCCGCCTGCAGAATTGCCGTAGATTCCCACACGGTCTATATCATAATAAGAATATTTGGCTGCAACAGCTTTGTGCCACAGAATTCGGTCGGGAAAACCGGCATCACCCAGGTTCTTCCAGGCAACATCATGGAAGGCCTTGGACCTATGGTTAGTGCCCATGCCGTCACACTGCACAACAATAAAACCCATCTCGGCCAGCGACTGCATCCGGTTGAAAGCACTGAACGATTTGGGCACAAAAGAACCATGAGGTCCGGCATAGATGTACTCAATCACCGGGTATTTCCTTTTGGGGTCAAAATTTAAAGGACGATTGATAATTCCCCAAATATCGGTCTTTCCATCCCTTCCCTTAGCGACAAACACCTCGGGTGCGGCCCAGCCTGCTTCGACCAGTTTTTTGATGTCGGCTTTTTCCACCTGCATGATCACTTTCCCATCATTCGAACGGTGAAGCTCAGTGATGGGGGGTTTATCCACCCGGGACCAAGTGTCAATGTAATACTTCATGTCAGGTGAGTAGGTGATGTTGTGACGGCCTTCTCCCTCTGTCAAGGCCGTAAGACCGGATCCATCGAAGTTAATTCGATAGCCGTGTATAAAATATGGATCTTTACCTGGATACATACCACTTGCCCGGAAATAGATCTGCCGCTTGTCTTCGTCCACTTTATCCACACCGCGAACAACCCATTCCCCTTTTGTGATCTGGTTTTTCTCTTCCCCCATCGTGCCATCATAGAGATAAAGGTGATTCCAGCCATCCCGCTCGGACATCCATATGATTTCTTTTCCATCATCGAGATCATAGCGATATTTATTGGAGGAATAGCAGAAAAATGTGTCTTCCTCTTCATGGATAACAACTCTCGGCGTTCCCTTGCTGTCGACTTCGATAATCCTGTAGATCTGGTGCCCACGCTGGTTGTACTCGAACATAAAGGCTCGGCTGTCCTTCCGCCACTCGATTCTCGACATGTCAAAAGGATTAGAGAAGAGAGTATTGTCCACCATAATCTGTTTTTTTGTTCCGATATTGAAAAGGACAGGCACTTCAATATCCAGAGCATCACCTGGCTTGGCGTACTCCATCTGGTGATGTTTAGACTGAAGCTGATCATCCGGTGACGATTCGACATAGTGGATGACACGATGATACCCGCGTTTCAAGTGGTAGGCGGCCAATTGTTCCGAATCCGGCGACCATACTATGGATTGAAAAGTGTAATAATTTCCTTCTGATCCGTCATGGCTGAGAGCATATTCTTCCTCTCCATTTTTAACCCGAACAAAAATATTATAATTCTTTATGAAGGCTTCCCATTTGCCGTCCGGAGAAGTCTTTGCTTCCGCAGATTCTGCTTCCGGAGCAGGGCCTCTTACCCAAGTGTTGAACCCACTTCGACGGCGGCGTCTGACAGGTTCACCCTTCTTGCATGTGTATGAGGTTAAATCACAAGAATACGTCCACCCTCCAATATCAAACAGGATGGATTTCTCTTCGGGAGTAAACCTAATGGATCTGAAAGGCAGATTTTTAGGATCCTGGTCCTCTTTGAGCACCTCAGATAAAGCCGCAGCCAATCGAACGTGATCGAAGGCCATTTTTTTTGATACATTTGCGGCATCGACAACATAGAATTCCGATCCGCCCTCAATAGACTTTCGGTACCAGAAACGGGTCGTCTTTCCGATCCAGCCGCTCTGATCCACGATATTAAAGGCCAAAGATTGAAATGTTTCTCTGAGATTAACGGCCCTGTCATAGTCTGCCGGTTTGACTTGAGCCGGAAGAAGACTTGGGAGAATGCTTAAAATCACCGTGAAACATAAAATCCAAGAACTATACTTTCTTTTCATAGCTAATACCTCCTTCATGAGATCACCGCACTCTCTGCGATCGTTCGTTGCGAGGAGTCTTAGAGATTCCATCGCTTCGCTCGGAACAGGCGTGTCAATCTCAACCACAGCTTGACAGTTCGTTTCAATATAACATAAAGTTTTAATGATGATAATTTATCAGTTTTTATCCAAATCATCTATATTTAAAAAATTGAGATACTCTCTCTGTTGTTTTCCTATCGTTTTTTTAATGTTGAGCTGTTTTTTTATTCAAGCTCAATCGCTCTATGTCCCATCCGGTCAGGACTGGATAGTCCTTCCCGACTTGGTGAATCCCTATATCCTGCCATCGCTCAAAACAGAAAAAGCTGAAGTTGTCCTCAAATACCTGGAACAGATCAAAGAAATCGAACAACCGGAGAATGTCACATCATCTTCACTGGATTGGGTGTGTTTTGAATGTGAAGGCCAAAAGCTTTATCTGCCTCAAGCTCTACTCGTAAAAAGCGTCAGTCTCTCCCCCACCGTGTCCCTGCAGAACGTCGATAAAATCAATCCACTGCCTCTAAACTACAACCCTGATGATCTCATGAAAATAGACCAAGCGTGGAATTTCCATGCCTCTGATTATCCCAAACTTCTACGCCTTGAAGCCGCGGAAGCTCTGGATAATATGCTGCGAGAAGCCGAAGAGCAGGGCCTTCATCTCCGGGTTTTTTCCGCCTATCGGTCCTCAGAAAAGCAGCGCACTCTCTACCTCAATGCCATCGAAAAACAAGATCTCAAGCAAGAATGGGTCGCAAAACCAGGCCATTCGGAACACCAGCTCGGAACAACCGTTGATCTCTGCAATACAAACCCAAGGAGTGTGGGCCATCAAAGCTTTGGCCGGTCCAAAGAGGGACAATGGCTGCAGGCCAATGCGGAAAAATTTGGTTTTAAGCAGTCCTACACTCAAGACAACACAAGATTTACAGGCTACCAATCAGAACCCTGGCATTATCGTTATCGAGGCATTCAGTAAATTAAAAAATAGCCATATCAATTATTCTTCCAAAATACAACACATCTTTCTCTCAACGAGAGCTAACCATGTCAATATTCAGTTGTTTACTTAAGTCAATATTGTGTAAAATAGCCCTCTATGCGAGATTCATTAAAATCCAAACACAGAAAGCCTGTGATTCTGCAAAGACCGGGCCACAAGATTTCCAGACAGGATATCGATAGAGATGCGCTAAGGGTCATAGATCGTCTAAAAAGGCAGGGCTTCACAACTTATCTGACTGGGGCGGCAGTTCAAAATATCATGAGTGGAGTTGTACCTAAGGATTTCGACATCGTAACCGATGCTAGACCCGGTCAGATCAAACGGCGGCTTCGAAACACTTATCTCATTGGCCGACGATTCAGGTTGGCCCACGTCCATTTTAAAAACGGGAAGTTTATTGAAGTCGCTACATTTCGACGAGATCCGGATCTGCCGCATAACGAAAATCCTGAGAACGCCTCCAAATGGAAAAACACGTACGGCACTCCCCGCGAAGATGCATTCCGAAGAGATATCACAATTAATGCTCTTTTTTATGATGTGTCAACGGCATCTGTCATCGACTATGTCGGCGGTTTAAAAGATCTGTCCAAAAAAAAGATCAGGATTATTGGTGATCCTTCTCAACGCTTCAAAGAAGACCCCGTCCGAATGCTGCGTGTAGTCAGGCATGCAGCTCGCCTGGGATTCGACATAGAGAGAAAATCAAAACGCGCTCTCCGTATGCATCTTGACCTTCTCGGTGACTGTTCGGGAGCTCGTCTTTTTGAAGAATTGAACAAGGATCTCAGTTTCAATTCTCGCTCAGTCTTTGAAGCCTATATCGGTTACGGCATCTTAAAACACATACTCGGCCAAATGGGTAAAGACTACGAAACTAATCCCGAACTCACATCAAAATTTCTGAAACTGCTCACGGTCAAGGATCAGGTAAATTCCGAAGGTTTTTATCTTTCTCAGGAAGAAATCTATTCGTTGTTTATCTGGCCATGGGCCAATCGTCTTTTGGCGGATAAAAATGGGAATATTCAGAAAATTCTTGATGAGGCCATCGTATCCAGCCTGACAAGAATCAATTTTCCTAAAAAACTTCGGTTTGGCTGCGTTAACATCTTATTCCTTTTGTCTAAGCTGTTTAAGGCCTTCCATACAGGATACATTCCCCCATCCTGGCGGCATCGACCCCATTTTACACAGGCATCCCGTCTGTGTTTCCTCATCGAAAAAGGCCGGATACCCCAAAAGGAGGAATCATTTAACAGCTTCCTTCGTAATAAGTACCGAAGCTACAGAGCCGGGAACAAACATATGAATCGAATCAACGAGGACATATCCTGACGTAATTACATCGTTCACAATCTTTTCTGTTTACACTCAAATCAAATCTCTCTTCAATGGCCAAGTTCGTTTGTCTATCTTCAAGACAGTTCAACATGTCCTCAATCGAGCTCCGGATGTGGTTGTGAATGTCGTCTAAATCGAACTCCTCGAGGGACATTTCATACATCTTCCCATTTGAGAGATTGAACTCTCTTAATTTGACTTGTTCTGGATTGAGTCCCCATTTTCTGGTAGCAAATAGGCCATAACAGGCAAGTTGAAGTTTATGTTGATTGTGATCATCTTTCCCTGTCTTCCAGTCATATATAAAAACCACTTCGTTTTTCCTGCAGACAAAGTCAAAAACTGAATAGATTTTAATGCCGTTGTCATAAAAAGAAGAGAATTCCTCGACTTCCAGCCATTGATCCGGAGACAGGCGGGAAATATCTTCATACACTTTTGAATGAAGGAAAAGCTTCAGGCAGTCGTCAACATGTTCTGCATTAATTTTCCATTCACGGTCAGACACCGGCACTTCATATTCGTGCTCGAACAAGGCACAGGTTTTAGGTTCTATTTGGTATATTTTAGACAGAGAGCTTTTAAATTCCTCCCTCATGAGACCTAACGTATCCTCAATGATCCCGTTTTCATCAATCCCGACACCATCCCTGAGGTTTCTTAGAATATTTTCGATGGCTTCATGGACTTTTGATCCGGCCCACATCTGTCTATTCTTGAGCTGTTTGAGGATATATATTGTTCTGGTTCTGTTTTCTGCATTAAAACTCCAGCCTCCCCAGGATCCATAATACTGATAGAAGTACTTTCGGCGGCATGTCTTAAAAACAGCATCCCGGGAAACCGACCAAGAAAATTCGTTTTCGAATGTTGTCATAATCGCCTTTCTTTGGTTATAATTTACAAAAATTATTCTGAAGATACAATTTTTTTTTCGAAATATTTCCTCCACTCGCTCGAATCTCTGACTCCTCGAATCCTTATGATCCTGCCAATTTCTTTGGATTTTTAGATTAAATTATTGCGAGTCATTGTTTATTTCGATATATTAAGTAAGAATTTGCTTCAAAATCACTTTATGGATTACAAGGAGAAAATCGAATGAGAAAACACGTCGTAATAACTTTATTGTTTGTAGCGACTCTCGGCAGCTTGAGCTTCGGCAACGACTGGCCTCAGTATCTCGGCCCAACCCGCAATGCGATCTCTTCAGAAACAGGCCTCTTACAATCGTGGCCTGCCGAAGGACCTGAAGTGCTTTGGACCGTTCCTCTAGGTGATGGCTTTGGCGGCCCGGCAGTCAGCAAAGGAAAGGTCTATGTTCTGGACCGGATTGCAAATAAAGAGGACATCCTGCGCTGCCTTGATTTGGCAACAGGAGAAGAGGAATGGACATTTTCCTATAATGCCCCCGGACAGGTCGACCGCCCCGGTTCTCGATCCGTGCCGACTATTGAGGGAAAATATGTCTACATTTGCGGTCCCTTTGGACATGTTCACTGCATAAGTATGGAAACACACAAAGCTGTCTGGTCAAAAAATATTTGGACAGATTTTGGGGGTGGAGACGTTCCAACATGGGGCATTTCGCAAAATCCCCTTATCTATGGCGATTTTGTAATTCTCGCCTCTCAAACACAAAAGGCTGGAGTTGTTGCCTATAACAAACTCAGCGGATCTGTGGAGTGGACCTCATCCGCACTTCCGGGAACAACGGGTTATGTCTCACCACAACTAATGAAGATTTCGGGTGAAGATCATCTGGTAATGATTCCCGCCAACTTTGGTGTATTGGGGATGGATCCAAAAACAGGAAAAACTCTGTGGTCCTATGAAGGCTGGCAGTGTAAAATTCCTGTTCCCAATGTTACCGAAATAGGCGGCGGACAAATATTCATTACCGGTGGTTATCGGGCCGGTTCGGCTATGATCAAGGTCACAAAAAAGCAGGGTGAATTCGTCGTGGAAGAACTGTTCAAAACTGACGAATTTGGCACCCATGTTCATCCCGCTATCCTTTACAAGGAATATCTCTACGGTCACTGCAGCACCAATGAAACTAGAGATGGCTTGGTCTGTATGGATCTTAGGGGAAAAATCATGTGGAAAACGGGCCGCACTCCTCTTTTTGACAAAGGTGGATTCATTTTAGTGGATGGATTGTTTCTCAGTATGGACGGCAACAAAGGTTTCCTGTATCTCCATGAGCCTAATCCCACTGGATTCAAAGAGCTGGCTAAAGCAAAATTACTCGAGCCGGGAACAAATTGGGCTCCATTGGCTCTGACCGATGGAAAATTGTTGATTCGTGACCAGAAACAGATGAAATGTGTTGTTGTCCGTTAATATTTTTGACCTAAATTGAAAGGCTTAAATCTTCGCAATACATACAAACGGTTTGTCTACATTTTCTTTCAATCACCTCAGCGCAGCTTGAAATTATTCCTGAGGAATTTAACAGACAGAGATACACCGGCTCGAAAACAGCAGATTGATTTATTGTCTAAAGAGCTGCAATCTCTCCTGGGTGAAAACTGCCGGATAACCAGGAACTTTTTTGAACGACGAAATTACAGTATGGACTTGGCGCGAGTTCCACCATTAATGGAAACCCTGCTCTACCGCACAACACCGACTCTTGTCGTACAGCCTCAGAATGAAAAAGACATCGCTAAAATTCTAGATTTCTGCAGCCAAAAGAAATTGGGAGTATTCCCCCGAGGTTTGGGCTCGTTTGCATTTGGAGGCGCCGTCCCTACAAAGAATGGAATTGTCGTGGATTGCTCCCCTATGATGACCATTCTTGAAATAGATCCGGAACGGTTATCCGTTCGAGTACAACCGGGTGCACGGTGGGCGGATATGATTGCAAAACTTGAGCCCTATGGTTTGGTCCCTATGACAACCCCCACAAGTTTGTTTTCAACGGTTGCCGGTTGGATCTCGACGGGAGGTTTGGGGTTGGACAGTTATGCATACGGAAGTGTTTTTGATGCGGTTCTTGGCGTCCGCGTCGTCCGTCCCGACGGAACCATCGAAGAATTGAATTCTGAAAGCACAGCCATTACAAATCTCTTTGGAACCGAGGGACAATTTGGCATCCTGTCCGAAATCACCCTACGGGTTCGACCCAAACCTCAATACGATGGCACTTGCCTTCTCACGTTTGAAACCTCAAACAGTTCCTTTGATTTTTTGAAAGACCTCACCAAAAGTGACCACCTGCCATCACATGTTGTGCTTTTTGACCGTGAATCCATGATCAGAGAAAACCTCCTTTTTGCAGAACATACCGGATTAAAAGACCCCATAGCCCCGGAACAGGATGTGGCCATTTTGCACTTCGAAACCTTGGAGAGTGAACAAAATTTTCTATCTTCATTAAATGGAAAAAATATACAAATAGCGGAAGACTCCACCGCATCCCGCTATCTCTGGGCAGACCGGTATTTTCCTCTAAAAGCCCAGCGGATCGGCCCGGGTCTTTTAGGAGCGGAAGTTGTCGTACCTGGAAAAGAGCTGCTTCATTTTACATCTAAGGTTCGGAAGCTCGCACGGCGATTCAAGGTGAAACCCTCGATTGAGGTGATAGTCAGCCGCAGTGGAAATAATTTCAACTATCTTGTCATTGTCTCTTTTAGCTGTGACTACACAAAATCTGCCCACTATGCTTTAAGCCTTCTTCTCATCCAGATGATGGTCAGGTTGGCCACCCGCTACGGGGGCTATCCATACGGGATTGGAATATGGAACTCGCCATTTATCAAAAGCAAATACACTAGAGATTATCTGAAAAGACTAAAAACAGATAAGAATACTATGGATCAAAATAAGATTCTCAATCCTCATAAATTTTTTAAAATCAAGGGACGTTTTTTTGGTATTCCTGCCCTTCTTCTGCGTGCCGACATATTCCCTGTGATTCTGACTTTTGCACATTTTTTCTCTCCTGTGTTGGGCTTCTGCGCCACTCTTATTCGGCCAAAACAGCCGAATCGCTGGGACGTTCCCAATAAAGAGGATCAAGGTGAACTCCTTTTAAATCAGAGTTTTCAACGCTGTACATCTTGCGGTTCATGTGTCTCTGTCTGCCCGGCCTACCATCTCACTCATGATGAATTGGTCACAGGAAGGACAAAATTGCGCATGGCTGAAGCAATGATAAATGGTGTAGAACTTAATCTGGAGGAAGCTCATGCGCCCTTTCAATGTTTACACTGTGGATTGTGTGAGGAGGTTTGTCAGACACGGCTGCCCCTCCGCGAATGTTATCTTGTCTTAGAGGACCGGATTGAAAATCAATATGGCTCTCCGGTTGAAACCATAAAGAAATTCATCGAAGATCTGGACGGCCGGAGGGATTTTATTTCTGAAGTTTTTGGTCTCCGTGTTCCGGAATGGTCTCCTGAAGAACACATGAAAAGAGTTCCGGTCGTTGAAAAACACACCAAGGAGCTTGAAAGATGATCCGGACTCTAAAGCTCAAACCCATCCCTACTCTTTCACGACATCCCACCATCATTCCCTATCGGATCCTGCGCAGTGACAGATGTATTAACTGCGGTACATGCATTGAGGCATGTATCTATGATTGTCACTCCCGATCAAAAGAAGATTTCCGAATTCTGGCTGATCCCAAGGAAAACTGCTGTAGGAATTGTTTCGCCTGTATCATGCAATGTCCGAGAGAAGCACTCACTATGCTAACCAATGAAGATTATTTCGCCTTGGGAGATAGGACATATACACCTGACATCATCCGTTCCATCCACGAACAGGCTGAACAGGGAAAAATACCGGTAAGCGGGGCAGGCTACCGTGGACCTTTTGGAGGAGAATATTACGACAATATTTGGACAGATATGTCTGAAATTGTTCGCCCCACACGCGACGGGATCCATGGAAGAGAGCACATCTCCACCTCTGTTACTTTGGGAAAAATGTTGAGAGACCTCTGTGGAATGGTGTTCGATAGCCGTGGAAACCTTAAATCTCAGATTCCGCTGAACCGGGAAATACCGCTCCCTGTAATTTTTGGAAAGATGCCGTTTTTTCCAGGGAAAACAGCTTTGTCTTCTCTGGCTCTGGCAGCAAGGAAACTCACAACCTACTTGTCTATTCCTGCAGACAACGTCACAGATGAGATGGAAGACTGTTACAGCCATCTTCTTATCCGACTAAAACCAGCCGATATAGAAAAATTTAGAAACATCCTTGAATGGGCAACAATCATTGAATTTGATCCTGACGGAGATCTTGTAGAGGGAATGTCCAGGGCAAGAGATATCAATCCCAATGTGCTCACGGTCATCAATGTCCCAGTATCCAAAAATGTGGAGAAAAAAATTCTCAATCTCGCACAAAACGGAGCAGAGACAGTGCATTTGTCCGCTGATATTCATGGTTCTGGAAAGAACGGCCTCACATTATTGGGCGCTCTCCATAATTCTCACTTATTGCTGGTTGAGAAGGGTCTGCGGGACCGGATTACACTCGTGGCCTCTGGAGGAATCGCAGCGGCCGAACATATCCCTAAAACAATCATAATGGGTGCTGATATTGTTATGGTCGATGTCCCTTTATTGATTGCAATGGACACGGTGAAATGGAATCAGAAAGACCGTGTTCCCTTTCCGAACGAAATTGAAGAGCTCGATCCACGATGGGGCGCTTCGCGTGTGATAAACCTCATGCTTTCCTGGAGAGACCAGCTTCTGGAAATCCTTGGAGCCATGGGACTGAGAGATGTCAGAAGGCTTAGGGGAGAAACCGGGCGGGCTATTTTTGCAGACGAAACCTACGTAAATTTTAAAGATCGACTCAAAATTTTGCCTGAAAATGGATCTTATCCCATAGTCAAACATCAACAGAGAAAAATAGCATCCCGGGCCTTCTTAGATGCAACAGCCAGTGTCCCGGACCGGTTCGCCTCAAAACTGGGAGCCTGGCGTATTGATGTGGACCGCAGCCGCTGTACAGACTGCTGCCTGTGTGTTGAAAGCTGCAAATATGACGTCCACAGACGAATTGAAGGCAAAATTAGTCTTGAGGAACCCATCCACAGCCGATGTATTGGCATTTCATGTAAAAGCAATAACTGGTGCTGCGTCCATGTCTGCCCCTGGGAAGCATTGGTCATCAGAAAGGATCCCGTTGATTCAGTCCTTGGGGATTTCCGGTGGACCCCTGAACTTCTTCGTGAAACTTGGCATATTGCGAGAACCGGTTCAGAAACACGGCTAAAACCCAAGGAACAAATCGGTGATTCGGGAGGTGGATTTGACAATATGAAACTGGCAGAATCCATCAAAGGAACCCAACCGGTTGAAGGACCAATCAATCTATCGATTTCTCTCAATCGACGTCAAAATGGACCCAAAGTAAGCCTCTCTCTTCCCATCTATGGGGGAGGGATGTCCTATGGATCCATCTCTCTCAATGTAATGAAGGGCCGTGCTATGGCCGCCAAGAAGATAGGAACTTTGACCTGCACGGGTGAGGGAGGTTATCCGGATGAGCTGATTCCTTTTGCAGATCACATCATCACCCAGATAGCAACGGGATTATTCGGAGTTTGCGAGGAAACTATCCTACGTGCGCCTATGGTTGAGTTTAAATATGCCCAAGGGGCGAAACCAGGTCTTGGCGGCCACCTATTGGGCGAAAAGAATACACCCGAGGTAGCCTTAATGCGTGAAGCCATCCCAGGGACAAATTTGTTTTCACCATTTCCGTTTCACAGCGTCTACTCGGTGGAGGATCACAAAAAACATTTGGACTGGATCCGTTCAATTCACCCCGATGTGCTTATTTCTGTCAAAGTCTCCACTCCAGCGGATGTGGACATGGTCGCTGTGGGCAGCTACTATGCCGGCGCGAATATCATTCATCTTGATGGAGCCTACGGCGGAACCGGAGCCGCACCGGATATCGCCAAGAAAAATATTGCTCAGCCTATAGAATACGCCACAGCACAGACTCATGAGTTTTTGGTCAAAGAAGGGATCCGTGAAAAAGTTGTCCTTATAGCCAGCGGCGGAATCCGCACGGGAGAAGACATTCTCAAGATTATAGCCCTGGGAGCTGATGGAGTTGTCGTCGGAACAGCAGAGCTGGTAGCGATCGACTGTGTCCGCTGCGGCAATTGTGAACGGGACCGGGGCTGTCCGGTCGGCATCGCCACAACGGATCCAGTGTTGGCACAACAGATGACGGCCGAATGGGTGTGCAACCGGATTTGCAACTTGTATAAAAGCTGGGCTGTTACTTTTGAAAAACGGCTGCGTAAACTTGGAATGAGCGATATACGGCAGCTCCGTGGACGCTGGGATCTTTTGTCATGAATATAAAAACCATGTCTTCAAATATCATGGAGGCCATTACAATATCTCGCAGAAGTCTGGTGAGAGGAAAGTCGTTAGAAAAAAAACAGTCCTTAGAAGGCGGTTGTGGTGTCATTGGGATCATTGGCAGTGAAAAAATAAAGGGCAAAAATATTATCCGTCCGTGTGAACAGATGAGAAACAGAGGGAATGGAAAAGGCGGCGGCGTGGCGGCCGTCGGCTTGTTCGATGAGTATAAAAATCATTATGCTCTCCATATTTCCTTTCTTGACGAAAACATAAGAGGATCCATCGAAAAAGAATTCATACACTCTGTATTTGATATTTCCCATGCCGAAAAACAAGCAAGTTTAGACGATTATCGTGAAGCAGGATTGGATGTCAAACCTCCCCTCGTTTGGAGGTATTTTGTGCGGGTTAAACAGGAGAAACTTGATTTTTTTGCAGAGCAAAACAAGATCTTTGACCTTCAGGCTGCAGAGAATGAATTTATTTTCCAGAACAGCTATCGTTTAAATACCAAATATTACGAGGGCCAAATAAATCCCCGAGCTTTTGTCCTTTCCCACAGCCGGGATTTAATGATCCTCAAAGGCGTGGGATATGCTGAAGAGATCGCACGCTATTACTGCTTGGAAGACACTTCAGCCCATCTTTGGATTGGACACCAGAGGTATCCGACAAGAGGACGCGTCTGGCATCCCGGAGGAGCCCATCCTTTTGTCGGCTTGAACGAGGCCTTGGTACACAATGGAGATTTTGCCAATTATCATGCCGTGTGTGAGTACCTGCGTCAATGGGGACTTGTGCCGCAGTTTACGACAGACACGGAAGTAGCCGTCTTGCTGTTTGATCTTTATTCCCGTGTTCTCGGATACCCCCTTGAATATGTTATCGAAGCCCTCGCCCCAACACCTCAAGGTGATTTTGAAAGGCTCTCCAAAAGAAGACAGCGGATATTCAGAGCCATACAATCAGCTCATCTTCACGGATCACCGGACGGCCCCTGGTTTTTTATTGTTGCCCGGTCGGAGCCAGAGACAGGAATGCCGCAGCTTATTGGTATCACAGATGTCTCCATGCTGAGGCCGCAAGTTTTCTGCCTGTATGAGGGCGAAAATAAGAGTTTTGGAGCTATCGCCAGCGAAAAACAGGCCCTCGATGCTTTTTTTGAAAATATTTCCGCTGCAGATGATTCTGTCCCTCCCAGAGCCGATCGTTACTGGACAGCCCGCGGTGGAAGCTGTACGGATGGCGGAGCTTTTGTCTACACTCTAAATAAAAAAAATAACACAAATATTCTTGATGTCCGTGATAAGTTTGGCAATCAGATTAAAGGAAATGTTCATCCGGATCGCCAAAAAGACAAAATCTCTTCGACCATACGGCTCAACAGCAGACTGAACGGAGTTTACAGTGACCCTCTAACGCCCGCAGACACACAAAAAACACACAGCGTAAAAATGTTTGAAAGGCTCAGAAATCTTCTTCAAGAAAATCGGTATGCAGATTTTACTTCCGGAGTCCAGAGTTTAGCCAAAAAAGAGGATATCCGTGATATTCTGAATGTTTTGGCTTTGCTTCAAAATCATCACTGGGATCCCAAGAAAGGCCGACAAACTTTTCAACTCAGTTCCATTTCATTATCCATACAAAAACTACTGGATTCCATCCCCTTGCCCGCAATAGCGGCAAATATGAAGATGTTGCGAATCACCGCAAGTCATGCATGGGAAAAGACACTCCCTAAACCAAACAAACCTTCTGATACATTAGTGATCGATGCCGATAGATTTCCTAATGAAGGCGTTGAAGCTGTGTCCAGAATTATAGTCAATGCTCATGCCAAAGGCTGGCAAAGTTTTATCGTCTATCGATGCAGAGGTGACCGATTTATCGGTTGTGGACTTGGTGCAAAAACTCATGGTGTGCATATCGATGTATTCGGTTCCAGTGGAGACTACCTGGGCAGCGGTATGGATGGGGCTCAGATTTATGTCCATGGTGATGCACAGGACCAAATTGGCCAGATACTTAAATCCGGGAAGATAGTCATCTACGGAAATGTCGGACAAACTTTCCTCTACGGGGCCAAAGGTGGGGAAACGTATGTTTTGGGATCCGCTGCAGGCCGTCCTCTCATAAACGCTGTTGGCCGGATCCGGACGATCATCAATGGAACATGTCTTGATTACTGTGCGGAAAGTTTTATGGCCGGTGCACATACAGGAGGCGGTTTTGTGATCATCAATGGACTGGTCTTTGATGAACGTGGTGAAGTGCTGGGATTGGAAATGAAATATCCTGGAAACAACCTGTTTTCGCTGGCTTCCGGAGGAGCATGCTACCTGAATGATCCGTATCACACGGTCACGGAAAACCAGCTGAATGGAGCCGAGTTCACGGCCTTCCGGCGTGAGGATTGGAACACGATTCTCCCCTATCTACAGGAGAATGAAAAACTCTTTGGGATCAGCATTAGAAACGATGTGTTGATGGTGGATGGGGTTCTCAAATGGCCTGAAGAGGTGTTCCGCAAGATTATTGCCAGTAGAGAGACGGAGGAGTTGGATTGGACCTCTTTGGATTAGCAGGAGTGAACTTTATTTATTTATCGTCCATTCATACGTGTTATCGAAAAGAACGGAAATAGTGGTTGTGGCGACAATCGTTTCATCGCTAGTTTTGGCCTCCAACTTCTGGTCTCCATACGGAACATTGTCCACCGTCGCATTAGATTGATCCGCTACCGATCCCAAATTAATATCGCCATTATAAATACTGAGAGTTTCTCCATAGTTATTTGTAATTTTAATGCTAGCAGAACTCAAAATAGTCCAGGTATAGATCGCGTTAATCCGAACAAAAATCGACTCTTGAGCCACAAATTCCCCTGTACCCGTTCTCCTGGCTTCGAATAGATAGGTGCCATCATTCAGATTTTCGATCAATCTTGTGGCTTCATACTCGACAGAAAATTGAAATTCACCATCTATAAAAAGATCTATCGCCAATCCACACTCATTGTTGATGTTGATACTTGCTAGTGGAACATCAATTTTTTTGCAGCCGCCCATTCCCAGTAGAAACATACAGATCAATGCAAAAATACCAACCATATGAATTTTCTTTATCAATTTCATTTTCATATTCCTAACCTCTATTAATGTTCACCTTTTTAGACAACTGAGTCAATGGTTTTCTTCCCATTGACGGCTCGTTGTCCCAGGATTTAACGATGCACACGTTCATTTTGGTGGTATCGATCCCGACTATATCGACCTCCGCTATATCACAGATCCTGCTATCATTACCCAAAGGGTTAGGGAAAAAGTCGGGCAAGCCAAACCCGGGGAGCTTATGCCTGGAGACATCTCCTTGATACGGGAGCCAAGATTGCCTTCGGGACAGATTATGCGGTTGAGCCTCTCGATCCATTAGAGGGTTTATATGCTGCTGTAACTCGGAAGGACAGAGCCGGAGAACCCGGCGATGGGTGGTTTCCCGATCAAAAATTAACCATGGAAGAAGCTATCGAGCTATACACTATAGTCGGCGGGAAGATTGTCTATCAAAGAGAAGGGGGACAATAAAAGCAAGGGGTTCAAGGATTCGAGGGTTCAAGTGACCCGGAGAAGAACCATATAATACGGTGGGGCAGCTTTAAGTTTTTGGCGTGAAATAGGTTTTATAAACGTCTGAACTCTCTTCATTGGACCAGACAGAATATCCCTGTTTTTCAGCCTGTTCAATTAGAGGAGCAGGTAGAAAAGGTGAAATAACTTCATAGATTTCATCAGGTTTGAGTTTTTGGCATTCTCTCAAGACCTGCTGAATGGGCTGTTGTCCGGAATCCAGCATGGATCGAATATCCAACCTCGAAACAATCTTAGAATCTGAAAACCAGGAAGGCTTTTCTTTGGCAAGAGTCATGTCCGAATTTATGCCCGAAAACTGATCTTGGATGCCGGCTTCTGTTCTCAAAGTGTTGATCATCTCCGAAAGTGAAACTTTTCCCAAAGCGGCCACTTGGCGGAGCGATGCAACTTTGGCCACCGTCTTCCTTAGAATGGGATTGCGCAGTTTCTTAAATTCAGGAGCCATCTTTATCAGCACCTCCTCAAGCAGGGGAAATTGATCCAAAAGTGCACCAATCTTTGTATCCGGCGTTATCTGGAATTCTGAATTCGTATTATTCAATTTGTATCCTCTCCAGATTAGTTAATGTAAAGGATTCTAGGATTCAAGGGTTCGAGTGCTTTGAGCTTTCAATTCAGGTGTCCTTTTGTGTTTTCTGAAGAAGTCTTTGCTCTCCCTGGAGTTTTCTTTTTTCTGTCAAATTTTGGCTGACTTCAATTGTCCCCAGGTACTGGCCGCTTTTTTCACGCAAAGCAAAATATTCGATATGAATGAATTGATCTTTTATATTAATCCAGAATGCCGCATGATCTTCGCGACCGGCTTTAAAATCATCCAATATTTTTTCTACAACATGGACACTTGAAGGGGGATGACATTGATGCACTTTACGGCCAAGAATGGCTCTGCTTCTGGCAAAAATTCTCTCTTTTCCTTGGGTAAAAAACTTCACTGTATCCTCTTTGTCCACAAATGTGAGATCAAAGGGAATAGTGTTCAATAGTGCTGTAAGTTCCGGGACAGTGAAACTACCGCTGGGAAGCTGGATTTTGTCCATTTCTTCAGGAAGACTTTCATCGGGTTCAATTTCTTCAGGAACCCAGACATCCTTTGGATCAAAAAGACAGAAACCATATTCGAGACTTTGTTTTTCAATCTCGTACCATTCTGCTTCCTCCAAGGTATCCATACACATTGGGAAAAGAATTTCCTCCTCTTTCCCAATCATATCCGCAACCGCCTTGGAAGCAGGTTTGAGGATGAGTTCAAGCAAAGTTTTTGTTTCCTCACCACTAATTCCCTCGGTTTCGGCCAGGGCTTCTAGAGCACCTTTTAAGAGTTCGCGGGTTTCGTCGTGTTTTCCCCACATGACTGTGGGCGGACCAGTAATGCCATGTTTTTCTAAAAATGGAAAGAGAAGATTTTCTTTTCTCAAATAATGTTTATCCACATCCATGATGGCATTAAAGTGTTGACGGATTTCCATAAATAAACTTGTGAGCTCATCAGCAGACTTAGCCTGTTTGGATTCTGCAAATATTTTTTCCAATGATTTGATCTTCCGAAGGAGCGCCCGATTTTCCTGCTTGAACGTATGGACCGGATGCCCCGGAGGAGCTTTTTTTTCTCCAGTATGGTCAAGAACTCCATCGAGAACTTCGGAATGTAGATCACATAATTTCAAGATTTCTTCCTGGGGCAGCCCCTCTGAAATCAATTCCTGTTCGACCTCTACAACATCATTATAGGGCACTGACCCGAGGAGTCGAGTCAGTTGTTTTTTGACGGCATCGGGGGCCGTTCCTTCATGCAGCTGCAGGATCATATGTTTGAGCAGCTCTTTTCTTTTTTTAGCACTGTCTAACAATTCACTCATTTTTTACTCCTTTTACTTTGGGCTTTTGTACATTATACACCGAACAAAAACTAAATCCTTGATTTAAGTCAAATTGATAAGAAAGGGGTCAAGGATTCGAGGGGTCGAGTGAAACACTTATTAAATCTTTAAAAAAAACACTTGAATCCTTGAACCCTTGAATCCTATTCATCCATGTTTATTTAAAAAAACTGTTGAAAATATGAATTCAATTGTATAGATTGCGGGAATGTAAGTATAAAGACAATTCCATTTCATATATATATATATTTCATTAAAAAAGGAGGGAAAAGATATGAAACGCACTTTTATTCTTTTTTTCACACTGCTTGTGTTCGGCTCATTGGCCGTTTCGGCTGAAATTGAGCTCGATGTCAAAGAACACGTGCTCTCTAACGGATTAAAGATCCTGATGATCCAGATGCCAGGTGTTCCTCGAGTTGTCTGCCATATCTACTACAAAGTTGGTTCGATCAACGAAAAGCCCGGCATCACAGGCCTTGCACACATGCATGAGCATATGATGTTCAAGGGAACCAAAATTTCGGGTGTGACAGATTATGAAGAAGACCACGCACTCAACTTAAGGATCGACGAACTTATCGATAAGATTTATCGTGAAAAGTTCTGGAACTCAGATGGAGGAGATGAAGACAAAATTGCCCAGTGGCAGGAAGAATATGAATCTCTTATCCGAGAGGAAAAACAGTACATCATCAAAGACGATTTATGGACCCTATACATGAAAAATGGTGGCACAGGCCTCAATGCCTCAACCAGCAATGAAGTCACAGGCTATTATGTCACACTTCCATCCAACAAGGTCGAACTTCAGATGTTTCTCGAGTCTGATCGGATGCAAAACGCCTACTTCCGGGAATTCTATTCCGAAAAGAATGTCATTATGGAAGAGCGCCGCTTGAGTGAGAACCGACCCGGTTTTTTCTTCAGCGAACAGGTCAATGCCGCCTTCTATGCAGCCTCACCCTATCACTGGCAGGTTTTAGGTTGGATGGACGATCTGAAAAAAATCAATAAGGCCGACCTCGAGGAATTCAACAACCGTTATTACATCCCCAACAACGCAGTGGCCGTGTATGTGGGCGATCTCGATTTCCAGAACATCATAGATTTAGCGGAAAAATATTTCGGCTCTATTCCAAAAGGACAGGATGTCGAACCCATCAGAACCTACGAACCACCTCAGTATTCTGAAAAAAGACTTTATGGCGAAGGGAATGCTCAGACAAGTCTACAGATGATGTTTCATACTCCACCAGACGGTCATCCGGATGTGATCCCTCTTTCAGTCCTAGGTAGCATTCTCGGCTCTGGAGGGGGAGGCGGCAGAGGTGGCCGTCGCGGTGGCGGAGGTGGCGGTTCAGGCCGTCTCTATAAGCTTCTTGTAGAAGAAAAGCAGATGGCTGTCAGTGTTTCGGCCAGCGGTCGGGCCAGGTGGTATGCCGGAGCGTTTCAATTCAGGGCCTCTCCCCGTCTGGATAAAAATGTCAGTCCTGAGAACCTTGAAAAAGAACTCTGGGCTGTCATAGAGCAGCTTAAAAACGACGGAGTGACCCAAGAAGAGATCCAACAGGTCAAAAACCGATCCAGAGCCCGGTTCATCCGGAGTCTCTCCAGTTCGAGTGGCTTAACGAGAACTTTGGGCCGCGCCGAACTCAATCGGGGATGGCAATCGGTTCTCAAAAACCAGGAAGCCATTAAGAATGTCACAAATGAAGATATAAAAAGAGTGGCCGCTAAATACTTTGTCAAAAACAACAGCCTCACGGCTATCTACAAGCGAACAATGGGCACGCGGCAAAAGAGAAGGAGATGACTATGAGAAAGACTATAACCATTCTGTTCCTGGTCAGCTTGCTGTTTATTTCACAAGGGTGCGACCAGGTAAATAAACCTGCTGATTTAATTTATCCTGACCTTCAATATGATCCTCCGGATCCTGCGGATTTTCGTACAGAGCTTGCCAATGGGCTCCGAGGATATTTCCAGGAAGACCACAGGCTGCCGTTATTCAATATTTCCGCCATAGTCAATTTTGGAAGTCAGTATATTCCCAAGAAAAAAAAGGGACTTGCTTCTATCATGGGCCAAACGATGATCAAGGGTGGAACTAAAACTCGAATAGGAAGCGATATCGAAGACAGAATTAATTTTATAGGCGGCGGTCTGAGCTTCCGTGCCGGAGCGCGCACCTCGACACTGTCTCTCAATGTTCTCATTGAAGACTTGGATGAAGGTCTTGAACTCTTTTTTGATGTCCTCATGAATCCGGAATTCAGGAGAGGTCCAGTAAACCTCGCAAAAGTCAGCCGTATTCAAGGGCTGCGGCAAGCTAATGACCAGCCGAACAGCGTACTGAGCCGCGAATACAGTAGACTTCTCTATGGAGACCATCCGCTAACATGGGATCCAACTCAAGCCACATATGAAAGTATTTCCCCTTCAGATTTAAAGGCCGTACACAGCCAGTATTTCTTCCCTGCTAATATCATCCTGGCAGCTGCAGGAGATTTCGACAAAGCCGAACTCAAAAACAAAATTGATAAGGCTGTTGCAAACTGGAAAAACAAAGACCTTCAATTCCCTTCATTTTCAACCGTGTTCCCAGAACCTGAGCCGGGAGTTTACTTTGTCCAGAAGAATATTTCTCAAGGTTATATCAATATCGGACATTTGGGATTAGAAGACACAAATCCCGACTATTTTGCCGTTCAGATCATGAATTTCATTTTGGGGGGAGGCAGTTTCACTTCAAGAATCACAATGAAAGTCCGCTCGGATGAGGGTTTATCTTACAGCCAGGGAAGCCGTTTTCGCTACACTTGGGGTTTTCCAGGGACATTTGCAGGATTTGTGACGACAAAATCGTCCACAGTCGGTTATGCCATCTCTTTGATCCTTGACGAATTCAACCGAATCCGAAATGAACCCGTATCGGATGATGAGATGGCTGTAGCCATCGAATACTACTTGGAGAGCTTCCCCAATTCTTTCACATCTCCTCAAAGCACAATGTCCACATTTGCAAACCTTGAAATGACCGGAAAACCTATGGACTACTACAAGACCTACCGTGACAATATCAGTGCCGTTGATAAGGCTAAAGTTCAAGAGGTGGCCAATAAGTATCTCCATCCTGAGAAGGCCGTCATTATGATTGTCGGAGATTTCGAACCCAGTAATGAGGGCGGAAACCAATGGCCGGGTCCTCTGGATAAGCTGGGAAAAGTCCATACAATCACTCTAAAAGATCCTCTGACGGGTAAATAAAATAGATTTATTTTAGGAGGGATTAAATGAATTGGATGAAAATTTTTATCACCGGCATTGTGGGAGGTGTCGTTGTTTGGCTGTACAATTTCCTCATGCACGGCCTGATAATGGCCAAAACCTACGAAAAACATGAGATTTTCCGTCAAGATGCAAGCCCCATATTTTTCGTTCTCGCAACGGTTTTCATCGCCATTTTTGGGGCACTCCTCTTTGCTAAAACAAGAGCTTCCTGGGCAGAAGGGTTAAAAGGGGGCATCACTTTTGGTTTTTTTGTTGGATTGATCATCTTTTTCTATCAGTTCATGAATGTTCTCGTTATCGAAGGATTCCCCTATCATCTAAGCTGGTGCTGGGGTGCGATCGAGCTCATTGGCTGGCTGGTTTTTGGTGCCGTTGCAGGTTTGATGATAAAAAAAGAGTAGAATAACAAATCATCTCGTCTCTGGGTTGAAGAACTTCAGGAAGTCGGTATTTTAAAATAATCTTTGATTATATCAATTTATCTTGATATACGTATATAGATGATCTCATTGTGCTTGTTTAAAGCCCTCTCAGATGAAACCCGGATGAGACTGCTGAACATGTCTATTCATTATGAACTCAATGTCAATGAAATTGTCAGTATATTAGAAATGGGGCAATCCCGGATTTCCAGACATCTAAAAATTCTCACTGACTGCGGCCTCCTATCGTTTCGCAGGGATGGTCTTTGGATCTTTTATTCGGCAGCTATTAAAGGCGAAGGATTTGATTTTATTCAATCCATTAAACATCTGCTTAATCATAATTCCCAATTTCAAGAAGATCTTGAAGCGGCTGAAAAATGTATTGTAGAAAGAACGAAAAAGACGACATTATTTTTTAATTCTATTTCAAAAAACTGGGAACTTCTCAAAAAAAACATCATCGGAGACTTAGATTTGAATGGAAAAATCATCAAAACTGTCCCCTCTTCTGATACGATCGTCGATCTCGGCTGTGGAACCGGAGATCTTCTCCCTCTCCTTAAGTCAAAGTCTTTGCATGTCATTGGAGTTGAAAAATCCGTCAAAATGCTTGAAGAAGCCCGGAAACACTATGAACTTGAAAGAGATGGCATCGATATACGGATCGGTGAATTAGAGCACCTCCCGCTTCGGGATGAGGAAGCGGATATTGCTGTAACGAATCTGGTTCTGCATCATCTTTCCGAACCAAAAAAGGCCATTAAAGAGGTGCACCGCATCCTGAAATTTAATGGAGGTTTTATCATCATCGATCTGCTCCTCCACCAGGATGAATCTATGCGCCAAGAATTTGGAGATCTCTGGTTGGGATTTTCGATGGATGTATTAGAAAATTGGCTGAAAGAAAGTGGATTCGTGCCCCAGTATGTGGAACACTTTGAATTAAAAAATGGATTAAAAGGATTTATCTATAGATCTCAAAAACTTTAAGTTAAAGGAGACTAGAATGAACACACTAAAATTAGATCCTTCTCTTGAGTACAAAATCAAGGACATGGACTTGGCCGAATGGGGTTTAGCAGAAATGAAATTGTCTGAAAATGAAATGCCCGGTCTAATGGCAGTCAGAGAAAAGTACGGACATCAGAAACCCTTAAAGGATTTAAGAATAACAGGCAGCCTTCACATGACTATTCAGACAGCCATGCTTATCGAAACTTTAGCCGAATTAGGTGCAGATATTCGGTGGGCATCATGCAATATTTTCTCCACCCAGGATCATGCGGCCGCTGCCATTGCCAAAAATGGGACAGCGGCTGTTTTCGCTTGGAAAGGAGAAACTCTTGAAGAATACTGGTGGTGTTTGGAGCAGGCGCTTATCTGGCCGGATGGAGCCGGGCCCGACTTGATCGTCGATGATGGCGGGGATGCCACAATGATGGTTCACGAAGGAGTACGGGTGGAAAACGATCCTTCCCTGCTTGATAAAGACTACCCTGTCAAAGAATTTCAGATCCTGATTGACCGTTTTAAAGACAGTGTGGATCGAGATTCCCAATTCTGGACAAAAGTTGCAGCTAAAATCAAGGGAGTTTCTGAAGAAACCACAACAGGCGTTCACCGGCTCTATCAACTGGCAGAAGACAATAAACTTTTGTTTCCGGCTATCAATGTGAACGATTCCGTTACAAAATCCAAATTCGACAATCTGTACGGCTGCCGGGAATCACTCGTCGATGGAATCAAGAGAGCTACAGACATCATGCTGGCCGGAAAAAAAGTCGTTATCCTTGGCTATGGCGATGTCGGAAAAGGGTGTGTCCAATCCATGAAAGGTTTTGGAGCCCAGATTTATGTCACAGAGATCGATCCAATCTGTGCGCTTCAAGCAGCTATGGAGGGATACGCCGTTGTCAAACTTGAGGATATCGTTGAGAATGCAGACATCTTAGTGACAGCTACAGGGAATTATAATGTCATTACCGGAACCCATATGGAACGGATGAAAGATGGAGCCATTTTGTGCAATATCGGCCATTTTGACAATGAGATCGAAATGAGCTACCTGGAAAATAATTCAAGGTGTATTAAAACCACGATTAAACCTCAGGTTGATAAATGGACTTTAGAGTCCGGCCGGTCGATCATCGTGCTGGCGGAAGGCCGTCTTGTGAATTTGGGCTGCGCTACCGGACATCCAAGCTTTGTGATGAGCAACAGCTTCACCAACCAGTGTCTGGCTCAGATTGAACTCACCATCAAAAAACATGACAAAAAAGTGTACACACTTCCCAAAATACTGGATGAAGAAGTCGCCCGCATGCATCTGGGAAAACTCGATGCCGAGCTGACAACTCTGACAGAAGAACAAGCTGAGTATCTTGGATATTCTATTGAAGGACCCTACAAGCCGGACCATTACAGATATTAAAAAGCGAAAGTTTTTATGCTAAAAAATAGATTCCTGAAATATATCCTCCTCTTTTGTTTGACGGCATTTGTCTTTTCCTATGGGAGGAATGATGCAAAACCTGTTTTTTCTTTTGGCGTTATCGCTGATATTCAATACTGCGAGTGTGTTCCTTTGGGAACAAGGTTTTACTCTAACTCGCTCAATAAATTGGAGGATAGTATCCGGGACTTCAATGCAAGAGACATGAGTTTTGTCATCCAACTCGGGGATCTTATCGATAAGGATATCGAGAGTATTGAATCTGTCCTTACTGTCTTGAACAAAATCAAAGCAAAAAAATACAATGTCCTCGGAAATCATGACTATAATGTGGATGATGAAGAAAAAGAAAATGTCCCTGAAAAAATAGGCTTGGTTTCCCGATATTATGAATTCATCTCAAATGGATGGCGGATGATTGTCCTCGATGGCAATGATCTGAGTTTTTATACGCCAAAAGAATCGAGAGAACGAATTGAAGAAACAAATAAGCTTTTTCAAAGAATAAAAGACAGAGGAGCGATCAATGCACACGATTGGAACGGAGGTTTGGGTTCTCAACAGATTTACTGGTTGAAGGACATTCTAAAGCAATCCTCAATTTCAGGAGAAAAAGTCCTCGTATTTTGTCATTTTCCTGTCTATCCTTCAAGAGAAGAAAATCTGTGGAACGACATCGAACTCATTGAACTTCTTGAATCCTATCCATGTGTTGTTGCCCTGTTTAGTGGGCATTACCATTCAGGAAATTATGCAAAAAAGAGAGGGATTCACTACCTCACACTTCAGGGCATGGTTGAAACCGAGAACTCCAACGCATATTCTATCATTGAGGTTTACTCCGATCATTTGAAAGTCTTGGGTTTTGGAAGAGAGCCCAGCCGAATCCTGACTTTCAGATAGGACAATTCATAACAGGCCTTGATCTGCACATCATCAATATTCCGGGGATTATCGGCAAGTGATTTTGTACAGGAATGCCATGAGCGTGGACCCCGCGGCTGTAATCCCGGCCATTTTTAAAAACTCTCTTCTTTTCATTATATTGAATTTATCCTTTAGGAAGTCTACAAATCCTCCGTTTATGTATCACAGCACAGGGGATTGAGTCAAAACATTGACAGCGTCGAAAATGAGTTTATAATACGCGTTTAAGCTTAATGAAAGAAAATAAAGAAGCCTCTCCCCTCTTGAAAAATCAAACAAAAGGAATTGAAACTCTTCTCGGTAATCCCCGGAAAGCCATCGTCAAGCTTTCTATCCCCATGATCATTGCCTTGTCTGTCCATACTCTTTACACCTTCATCGATGCTCTCTGGGTCTCGGGTCTTGGCGCAGATGCACTATCAGCCGTCGGTTTTTTCTTTCCTTTTTTGTTTATGATTTTAGCCCTGGCAACCGGTATCGGTGTTGGAGGCGGCTCGGCCATATCCCGCAGAATTGGGGCCAATGACAAATCGGGTGCCGATTTGGTCGGAACTCACACTCTTGTTCTTATGATCATCACAGCCGTTGCTGTCACAGTACCTTTATTTCTGTCAGCATCCAGCATTTTCACAGCCATGGGTGCCGGTCAAGTCGCTTCCATGGCGGCAGGTTATGCAAGGATTCTTTTTGCCGGCACTATCATCTTTTTCTTCAGCAATGTAGCCAGTGCAATCATGCGTGCGGAAGGTGATGTAAAGCGCGCTATGTACGCAATGATGCTGGGCGCCGGATTGAATATTATCCTCGATCCGATCTTTATCTATGTTCTTGATTTGGGAGTACCCGGAGCCGCATGGGCCACAATGGTTTCTCTTTTTGTATCATCGATATTCCTCTTTCGATGGCTTTTTTTAAAAAAAGTCACATTTATCCATATTTCATTTCAAGGATTTCGGTTCAAAAAATCCATTATAAAAGATATCTATCGAGTTGGAATTCCCGCCTCTGTTCAGCAGTTGGCCATGGCTTTTTCAATGTTTCTCCTCAATCTCATTGCCGTAAAAGTTGGAGGTACAGACGGGGTCGCCATCTATACCACAGGATGGCGTGTCGCCATGTTTGCCATTCTGCCACTTCTGGGAATTGCAACAGCTGTAACCTCTGTGACAGGGGCCGCGTATGGCGCTCGTGATTATGTGAAGCTAAATAAGGCTTACCTGTATGCCATCCAGATCGGACTTGTTATTGAATTGGCCGTTGGTCTATTGACCTTTATCTTCGCTCCCCAGATTGCCGGACTTTTTACTCTTTCTGCAGAAACTGTTCGCATCCGTGCGGATTTGATCGTTTTCCTGCGAATGATGTGCATCTACTACCCCACCACCGCTTTTGGCATAATCTCATCCTCCATGTTTCAGGGAACTGGAAAAGGCCTTTATTCACTGACCGTTACTCTAATACGCACAATCGTCCTTGCGGCTCCTCTTGCCTATATCTTTGCCATTACCCTGGATCTCAAACTTAAAGGTGTGTGGTGGGGAATTGTGACCGGGAATGTTATCGCCGGTTTCATTGCCTTTGTCTGGGGACGATTCTTTATCCGCCGTCTTTTAAAAACTCATCCTCTCTAATTGATTTTTATCTATAGATTGTATATTGTCTATTTCTAAAAATGGAACCTGTGATCACGAATGATGCTGTTGTCCTCGGCATCCTCTTCATAATTCTGGCCTTTGTTTTCATAACGTCTCACAGCTCTCGTCCGTTCTGGAAAAAGTTTTACAAGTATATTCCATCACTCCTTCTCTGTTACTTTTTACCTTCTATCCTGAATTCACTGGGTTTAATTTCAGGCGAAGAATCCGGTTTATATTTCATGGCCTCACGGTACCTTCTTCCCACATCCCTTGTTTTCTTAACTCTGAGCATCGATTTTAAAGCCATCCTGGGCCTGGGCAAAAAAGCCGTCATCATGTTTTTTGCGGGAACGGTCGGCGTTATCATCGGGGGTCCATTGGCGATTCTGATCACTTCCATATTCGCCCCCGAAATTGTCGGCGGAGCCGGCCCCGATGCAGTCTGGAGAGGACTGGCTACGGTGGCCGGAAGCTGGATCGGCGGCGGAGCCAATCAGACGGCCATGAAAGAAGTGTTCCAAACCAGCGACAAGCTTTTC
>SDBU01000348.1_pt1 | contig 65755 bp, 104 predicted proteins | sample 2277071 | NCBI WGS metagenome assembly SDBU01 (sample SAMN10397929, study PRJNA504765) | marine sediment metagenome | isolation source: marine sediment core GS08_GC12, 126 cmbsf | place: Arctic Ocean: Gakkel Ridge, Loki's castle | collected 2008 | reverse complement strand
ATCCGCACGCGGGCCACCGAATTGAAGATCAAGTCGGTCAACGACAAGGACATGCGAGGGCTGCTGGACCGGGTTTGCGAGGCCGAGGAAACAAAGGTTTCCGAAGACGTGCTCGACAAGATCGTGGACGTCGCGGAGAAGAGCCCTCGCAAGGCGTTGGTTATCCTCAACCAAGTCATAGGGTTGGATGAGGGCAAGCAACTGGACGCCGTCAAGGGTGGTGTTGCCGAGACGGAGGCCATCGAGCTTTGCCGGGTGCTGATGAATCCGAAGGTTTCATGGGGGCAGGTGGCAAAGATTCTCAAGGGCATTGAAGGCCTTGAGCAGCAAAGCGAGGGTTTGCGGCGGTTGGTTTTGTCATATATGAGTTCGGTTGCTCTTGGTGGGCGGTCTGGACGACCTGTTCAGATCATTGCGGCGTTCCAAGACAACTTTTATGATTCAGGCCGTGCAGGCTTGATTGCCGCCTGCCACGACGTGGTCGGTTCTTGAACTGGGTATAATAACTAATAGGAGAACGAAACAGTGAGCGAATTCAAAGTTGACATTGACCCTTACCGGCTTGACAAGGAATGGGTGGAGCAGCCGGTGTTGTACCACGAGCATGCCGTGGCGGCTGTGGTGGCCCGGAAGGTCTGGGAGCAGGCCAAGGCTCGGTTGGAGGTGGTGAAGGCTGAGATTGACATCGAAATCCGCAGAGACCCGGATGCCTATGAGTTGCCGAAGGTGACGGAGACGGTCATAGCGTCGGCCGTGACGTCGCAAAAGATTGTTCAGGAAGCGGTCAAGCGGGTCATCGATGCGAAGGAGGATTTGGGCTACATAGAGGCCGCTCTTACTGCGTTGGACCACCGCAAAAAGGCCTTGGAGAAGCTCGTCGAATTGGAGACCCGGGACTACCACAGCGAACCGCGGGCCAAGGGAGACGCCAAAGAAGTGATGGATCAGGTGAAGAAACAGATTGTTCGACGTAGGGGCCAAAGGAGAAAGAGCCACAATGACTGATGCAATATTCGTTGTTGTTGTTGCGATATTGCTCTACCCCTTCATGGTGCTGTTGACAGCAAAACTCGCAGCCTATGGTTGGTTGCGAGGCAAACAAGAGTTTAGATTGAACAAGGAGAAACAGGATGGCGACACGACGACAAAAGAAGAAACGGGAGCGGGTATCGGCCAAGAGAAGGGTTGATGATCATTCTACGGGCGGCGGCAGCAACTATCTGCAAGTGCCCGATGGGTATTCGTTTTTCGCGGTGAAGGCGAAGAAGTACCGTTTGGACATGATGTCCTACCGGGTGGGCAAAGGAAACCCGTTCGCCGACGAGGGTGATTTGCACTATGAGCGAACGTTCTGGGTTCACCGGGATATCGGCCCGAACAAGGATTGGCACCTCTGTGCGGCCAAGACGTTCAACCAGCCCTGCCCCGTGTGTGAGTATCGGGCAAAGTTGGCGAAAGACCCGAACGCGGACGAGGAAATGATCAAGGAACTGGCACCCAAGGAACGCCAGTTGTGGCTGCCGGTTGACCTGGATGCCGACGATGATGAGAAGTTCGTCTGGGAGTTCAGCTACCACCTGTTCGGCAAGCAGCTCGACAAGAAAATCAGGTCGGGTGACGATGATGATGAGTATGAATTCTTCGCCGACCCGGAAGATGGCATGACGTTGCGAGTGATGTTCGAGCAGTCGGACCGTGGCAAATGGGTGGAGGCCAGCGACATTGAGTTCAAGGCCCGTCGGGAGCAATACGAGGAATCGGACTGCGACGATCTGCCCTGCCTTGACGATCTACTGGTGGCGACGCCCTACGACAAGCTCAAGGCGTTGTTCCTCCAGACGGACGAGGCCGACGACGACGATGATGACGAACCGAAGAAGAAAACCAGTCGTCGCAAGAAACCCAAGAAAGATCCCAAACCTGCACCGGATGATGACGACGATTCGGATGATGACGACGATCCGGAATCGGAAGAGGATGATGATGACATCCCTTTTGAGGATGATGAAGATGACGATGACGACGATGACGACGATGGCCCCGAGGATGATGAGACCTTGACGGCCGAGGCCGCCGGATTGGAGGAGGGTGACAAAGTCGTTTTTGGTGGGGATGACGAAGAGTGTGAAATCATCCGTATCTCTGGGGACGGCACGAGCCTAACCTTGGAAAACGGGGAAGGTGACATTCACAAGGGCATCGGCTGTGATGAGGTTGAGAAGGCCAAGCCCAAAAAGAAGAAGCCGTCGGCGAAAAAGGCCCCACCCAAGGCCAAGCCCAAGAAGAAGCCGGCCAAAAAGAAAGCTCCCGAGGAAGACACGTCGGGTGAAGACGACGCCGGAGACGCTGAGAAGGACAAGGAGTGGGACGAGGACTGGTAACAGGAAATGCCCCTTTGGAGGCGGCAGCCGACGCACACAGGGACGCCTGAGTCGGGTGCATGGACGTCGGGTTTTAATCTGTCCCGACCTGCGGCCTCCTTTTCAGCACAATGGTAGACATCAACCATATACGAAGAACAATGGCCAAGCAGACAAAACCCAAACCACGATCGCAGCCCATGTTGAGTGTGGGGTCCACGCTTCTAAACCTTGCCATGTCAGGCAAGCCGGATGTGGCGTTGGAGCCCGGCGACTACATGTATTTCGTTGGCGATTCGATGAGCGGTAAGACGTGGATTGCCATGTCCATTTTGGCCGAGGCTGCCAACAACCTAGCGTTTGATGAATATGATCTGGTGTATGATGATGCCGAGCGAGGGGCCCGGATGGACTTTGTCAGGTTCTTTGGTCAGAAGATGGCTGACCGCTTGGAGGTGGTCAACTCGACCTACATCGAGGAGTTCTACTTCACCGTGGATGACCGTTTCAAGTCTGAGCGGCCCTGCATCTATATTCTCGACAGCATGGATTGTCTCGACTCGTTTGACGATGAGGACAAGTTCAACGAGTGGAAAGAGGCATTCGAGAAGGGCAAGGAAAGCAAGGGCAGTTACGGCATGGCCAAGGCCAAAATAAACTCCATGTTTATCCGCCGTTTGATGAGCCAGTTGGCGGAGACGGGCAGCATTCTGGTGGTCATCAGCCAGACCCGGGACGACATCAACCCCCGGACGTTCACCACGAAGACCCGGGCCGGTGGCAGGTCATTGCGGTTCTATTCGACCGTCGAGGTTTGGAGTTCCGTGGTGGGTACGTTGAAGAAAACACACAAAGGGATCGATCGTGAGTTGGGTACCAAGGTCAAGTTTGATGTCAAAAAGAACCGGCTGACCGGCCGCAAACGGCAGGTCGAGGTTCCTATCTACACTTCGGCCGGTATCGATGATGTCGGCAGTTGCGTTGATTACCTCTGTTCTGAAAAGGTGTGGACGAACGTGAAGGCGGACAAGGAAGAGGGCACGCCGGCGGGCATCAGATTCACCGGAATTGGGCCGACTTCGGTTCTGCCCCGGGAGAAGCTCATCCACCACATTGAACGGGAGGACTTGGAAGAGGACGTGCGGGACTTGGTTGGGCTTACATGGCAGGCCGTTGAGGATGCCATCGCCATTTCTCGAAAAAGCCGTTATGAGTAACAAAGACATAGATAGGAAGGAAAAATGAAGAACATCGTGGTGATCTGTGCTGTCGTTGTTATGGTTGGTGGATTGTTTACCGTTGGGGCGGACATTGCTGAAGAGAACTACCATGCAGCGACATGGGCTGGAATATCGGTTGCGTGGTGTTTCAATTATCTGTTACTTGCGTGGAGCTGGGAATGAGTGAACTAAACAGCGGTGCGGGCAGTTTTTGTTGCGAACCACAACGACGGGACAATAGCACCTCAGAAAATTGTCAGTATGAGACCGTTCCCGTTGCTGCTCCGCACCGCTGTGTTTATCCAGGAGGAACCAAAACATGAAACGCCGGTGGTTGGTTCTGGACGTCTCCAATCTTGCGTACATGGCGATGTATGCGTTTGGTGATCTGAGCTATGAGGGAGCCGGCACCGGTGCTGCCTATGGCATTTTCCGCAACCTGTTGGACTTGACCGATTTGTACTCGACCCGGAATGTGGCGTTTTGTTTTGATCGGGGTTACGACGGCCGCAGGAAAATCTATCAGAATTACAAGAAAAACCGCAAAAAAGCCCATGATGATGACGAAGAGAAACGGGAAGCCCGCAATGCGGTGGTTCGGCAGTTGTACCGTCTCAGAACAACTTACTTGCCTATTATGGGGTTCCGCAACATCCTCTGGCGAGACGGTTATGAGGCCGATGATGTCATGGCATCGGTTTGCCACAACTTGCCGAAGGGGGATGAGGCTGTGGTGGTCAGCACGGATGAGGATTTGTTCCAATTGCTGTCCCCGAGGGTGATTATCTGGAACCCACGAAAGAAGAAACCCGTGACTGAGAAGTCGTTTCAGGCTTCGTATGGAATTGACCCCATGCAGTGGCCGTTGGTCAAGGCAATTGCCGGGTGCTCTTCCGATGATGTTCAAGGCGTCAAAGGGGTGGGTGAGAAGACGGCCATCAAGCATATCACGGGCACACTGAAGCCGACCACCAAAGCATTTGAGGCAATCGTGGCGTCGACCAAGAAAATCGAACGCAACTTGAAGTTGGTGACTTTGCCATTCCCCGGCACCGGGGTGTTTGGGTTGCGGGAGGATCGGGTGACAGCCAAGAAATGGGATGCCATCATGGTGGGACTCGGCATGAAATCATTGAGGAGGAAGTGGCGATGAGTAAGCAGATGACGAAAGAACGATTGGCGGAGATTGAAAAAACGTTTCGAGATACCGGCCGGGCGAGTTCACCGGCGATTGATGAACTGCTAGAGGAAATTGGCAACCTGCGAGCTGAGGTAGCGAACCTGCCGGAAATGGCGGACGGCACCAGGGTCACGGGCGGCTTGATAGGCAGAGACGTGTGGACATGGGGGTTTCCTGGCATGTGTCTGTCGTCTTTCACCGTGAAGCAGATTCGTTCCGACGGCGAATCTTGGGAGTTCGTCGGAACTGACGGTCGTTACATGGAACAGGTAGCAATGTCTGTTGGGCTATGTTGTCTATCAGAAGAGTCGGCGGAAGTCGCCCGCGAGGCAAAAGGGAAAGAACCATGAAACCTGAACGAGTAGCGGCTGCCAAAGCAGACCGAACCGCGGCGGTGTTGAGGAAGCTGAGTATCGATTAGGCCTTGCCGAAAGTATGCTTCCCACGGCTTCGAGTGTCCGTCAAACCCGCTACTTTTTGAAAGGACAGTGACGATGAAAATCATAGGTATTGACCCCGGCAAGTCGGGTGGGTTAGCCTTTTTTGAGACGGTTTTACATGAGGTGACGACGCACAAGATGCCGGCCACGGAGCGGGACTTGTGGGACTTGGTGAATGGTTTCTGTGGTTGGGACGCAGACGTGGTTGCTTACGTGGAGAACCCCACCGGCAGCCAACCCACGCATCGGGGTGTCCAGGGCATAGCGAAGCTGCAATACAACAGAGGGCTTTGCGTCATGGCGGTGATCGCCGCGGAGGTCCGCTTGGAGTTGGTGTCCTCCGGCAAGTGGCAGCGGGTGTTCGGGTTGTACGGCAAGGGTTATTCCACCAACACGATCAAAAAGAACGCCCACAAAGCCAGGGCACAAGAGCTGTTCCCGCAGATCAAGGTGACGCATGCCATTTCGGATGCGTTGTTGATAGCCGAGTACGGTAGGAGGATAGAAAAGTGATTGAGGAAATTGACTATACAGAGGTTCGGAACGAACGAATCCGGGGTGTTGTTGACGGTTTGTTGACCGAAATGCTTGATGATTTAGCCGGTTTTTCTTCAATCGATCGGTTCAAGTGGAAGCTGGAGTCATTTATCTTGGACGAGATTGCTACTGTTGGAGAAGCGGTGCAGATGACAATGTTGACCGAAACAGCTCATCATGGATTGACAGGAGAATGAGTGTGATGCTTGAACGAATCCGACTGACGAACTTCCAACGACATGCCAGTCTCAAGGTCAAGCCGGGCGAGCAGATAACGGCCGTAGTTGGCCCTAGTGATGTTGGCAAGTCATCGTTGTGCCGGGCGATTCGGTGGTTGGCTTTGAACCGGCCCAGAGGGTCCGGGTTTATCCGGTGGGGCCAGAAGCTCTGTTCGGTCAAGGTGCGGATCGGTGGCCACGACATCGAGCGGGTGAAGGACTCCAAGGGCAACCGCTACATCCTTGATGGCAAAGAGTACAAAGCTATAGGAAGCGACGTGCCGCCCGCTGTGGCCAAGGCGTTGGCCCTGGGCCCCGAGAACTTCGCCCAGCAGCACGACGCCCCCTTCTGGTTCGACCTCACGGCCGGCGAGCTTGGCAAGGAACTGAACAAGATCGTGGACATGGAGATCATCGACCGGGCCGCCGCAGAGGTGTCCAGCCGGCTGCGAAAGGGCCGATCCACCGAGGATGTTTGCGAGCAGCGGCTGGTCCAGGCTGAGGAGCAAGCCAAGAAATTGGAGTGGGTGCCGGAGTTCGTTGGAGAACTTGATGTATTGACGGGGTTGGAGGGCACCGTGGAGCGGATTCGTGGTGATTTGGGTGACCTGGAAGAGTCGTTGGTGGAAATGCGGGATTGTGAAAAGGAAATTGAGAACAATCGGGGTTTTGTGAAGGCTGGCCAGGAGGTGCTGAAAAAGGGGGTTGTTTTCAAGCAGACAAAACAGAGGTGGGGCCTGTTGCGTGGTTTGCTGGACGAAATTGAGGAAAAAACCCGTGAAGTGACCGATTTCCGGTATAATAGGGATGGTGAAAGGGAGCGGTTGGAAGAGGAATCCGAGGGCAGATGCCCGATTTGTGGAGGAGAATTGAAATGAGCATGGAGAAAGACTTCGCACGTTTGGCGGGTGAATATGACCACAAATCTGGGCAGGACGTCCTCGCGATCTTTTGCAGCGATTTGCACCTGTCCGAGAACGCCCCGCCGGCCCGGTCGGCCGAACCTGATTGGTTGGCGGCACAGGGTCGAGTGTTGGATCAATTGAAGGGTTTGATTGATGAACATCAGGCTGTTTGTTGCTGTGCTGGTGACGTTTTTGATCGGCACAACCCCAGCCCGGCACTCATCAATTGGGCCATTGGACATTTACCGAAGATGTACGCCATCCCAGGGCAACACGATATGCCCCACCACCGTCACCAGGATATTCAGCAAAGTGCTTACCATACGCTTTGGTTGGCTGGTGTGATAAAGGAGATTTCTGATCTGAGTGTCGAGGGATTTTACTTTTGTGGTTACCCTTGGGAGGTGGAACTTAGGGTGCCGCCAAAAAGGAAGACTGGCATCAAGGCAATAGCCGTGTCCCACCGGTTCGTCTGGCTGCCGAACAAGGGCTACCCAGGGGCTCCGGAAAGCGGGCTGGTCAAGCCGATTACCAAGCTGTACGAAGGCTACGACGTGGCGGTGTTCGGGGACAACCACCAAGGATTTTGCACGGAAACAACCACACCTACGATCTTCAACTGTGGGTGCCTGATACGTCGCAAGGCAAACGAGCGGGACTACAAGCCCCGTGTGGGCTTGTTGCTGAAGGACGGCACGGTGGCAACCCACTACCTGGATTTGACCGGGGACTTGTGGGCGGACCAGCCGGACGACGAGCCGGAGATGGTTGAGATGGTTGGAGCCCTGAAAGATTTTGTGGCGGAGTTGGGCAGTGCTGATGCCAGCATACCGGACTTCAAGGATTCGATGGAACGGTGGATACGGGAGAACGGATGCTCCGATCGGGTGCGGAAGATTTTGCTGGAGGTGTGCCAATGATCGGTCTTGAACGATACCAAGAGCTGCAAAAGGACGTCGAAAGGAGCCAACGGCGGCTGGATCGGGCCGAGGGGGCCCTGGGGCAGTTGAAGGAACGCTTGGCAGACGAGTTCGACTGCAAGGACGTCAAAGAGGCCGAGAAGCTGGCCGCGGATATGAAAAAGAAGCTGGCAACGGCCGAGAAGGCGTTCACGAAATCACTGGAAGCTTTCGAGAAGGAATGGGACACGGAATGATCATGCGAAACATAGATTGCGAGTTTTTTACCAAGGAAGAGGAGGCCAAGCTGGTTCGTCGTTGGTATCGCACGCGGGACCGGACCATCCGAAACCGGATTGTGATGGGCGTGTACCCGCTGTTGATTCGCAAATTGTCCTATGCGGAAACACATTACCGTCCGTTGGATGACATGGTCAACACTGCCGTCGTGGCCTTGATCGAGTGCTTGGAGAACGGCATGTACGACCCAGACAGGGGAAGACTCAGTACATACATGAGGATGCCCGTCAACAATGCGTTGCGTGCCATAAGTGGGGTTATACGAACACCGGCGAATGGCACTTGGTACAAAAGCGAGAAGCTGAGGGAGAAGATCAAAACGGCCCGCATGATCCAAACCAACGCCGATGATGATTGCTTCTACAAGGAAACGCTTCCGGACTTGGACGTGGAGCGGGAAGAAGAGTTGGCGTCCTGGCGGCAGCAGTTGGAGGGGATGGTTGCCCAACTGTCAGATCGGGACCGGGCCATATTGCTGGACACCGACACATACATCAAGATAGGGGCCAAGCACGGGTTGTCCCGGCAACGTATCGAGCAGATCAAAAGCCAGGCGATAGAACGGTTTAGATTGCAAGCACAAATAAAGGAACGGGAAGATGAGTGACAAGGAAAAGCCTTTTGATGTTTTTTGGTTGCGGTTGTGCCGAAGCAACCCGAAGCTGGGTATTGAGGACGCTGTAATGTCTCTGACAGTGAAGTCTCTCCGAAAGGTTGCAGCCAAAGCGTTTCATGCCGGACAGGAAGACGCCCAACAACGGGCCGAGGCTGGCAAGGCATTTGAAAAGCTTGGAATACCAAAATCCGCCTTTGAAAGCATATTTGGAGAGAGGCGATGACTGGCCCACTTTCACAGAATGGTGGAAAACCTGATAATGGACGAACAAAGCCATAGGAGCCTCATACAGGCGTTCCGACGGTTTCGGGTATAGAATTGCAAGTTTGTGGTGGAAGTGGCCATATCGAGCGTGTGGGGACGATTTAGCCCCTTACAAAATGAAGGAGGAGTGGTAAGATGACTGATAAAAAAGACAGAACCGTGCGATTCTTGTTGGCGTTGGTGTTGGGCACTCTCGCTGGTTTTCTCACAGGAGTTGTGATGTGACTGACCTGGCCCCTTACAAAATGCGGGCGGATCGGCTGACCGCCGAACTCCAACTGGCCAAGCAGACCATCAAGCAAGAAACTACCGCATTGGCCGATGCCAATGAGGAGGTGAACGATCTTCTGGAGGTCCAGAAGGTGGTGACGCATATAGCACAGTCGATCCAACGGCAGGTTCACGGCCGCATTTCCCAGATTGTGACCCGTTGTCTGGGTGCGGTGTTTGAAGACCCGTATGAGTTCAAGATTCGGTTCGACCGGAAACGTGGGAAAACAGAGGCTCGCATGGTTCTGATCCGGAACGGGGAAGAGCTTGACGACCCTCTGAACGAGGTTGGCGGTGGGGTAGTTGATGTGGTGTCATTGGCGTTGAGATTGGCACACCTGCTTCTGTCGAGGCCGCCCCGCCGTCGCCTTGTTGTTTTGGATGAACCGTTTGCGGCCATCCGGGGGGCCGGCAACAAAAAGAGAACCCGGGAGATGCTGTTGAAGCTGGCTGAAGAACTCGATTTCCAGTTCATAATTTCGACGGACATTCGGGCATACCAAATGGGAACCGTGGTGGAGATGGGACGATGAAACTTCAATACCATTATGTGGTGGCCGTAGAGAGACCGGATGGTGTGACTCACGCTCAAATGGCGGACTATATAGAGGATGCCGTGCGGACTTTCAAGGGAGGGCTTTCACCTGACGATCCGTTGTTTGATTTGGATAAGGATTCGGTGAAAGTAAAATTGAGAGGAAGTTGAGATAAAGTAAATCCCCATGCCCAGGTAGGAAATGCGGCACTGTACTAACCTGGGCTGAAAAGAGTAGAAACTAAGGTGTGTCCCGGCGTTGACCCGTGCGGGGTTCGAGGGTTGGAATAAACGGGTCCGACTGCCGCTTTGAATGAGCGGTTACAATAGAAGAAAGATTGGAGATGGGATGATGACTGAAGATCAGATGAACCTGATGCTCGGAATAACCGCGTGGGCTGTTGCCGGGTTGTGGCTTTTGGCTATTGCCGTTTTCTTCAATGCGTTGAGGGACTGACGCGATGAGCGATCCATTGGTTCCAAAAACAGTGATTGACGAGATCGCGAGGAAAGCGTGTTTGCGTTATAAGCGTTATAAGCAGATGGGAAAAACAGAGAAGGAGAAACCGATGCTTGAGATGATAGGCGACCGTGTGGCGATTGAGTTGGAAGACGCCACCAAGGTAACCCCTGGAGGCATCCACCTCCCTGACAATGCCAAGGACAAGCCCACGCGGGGCACCGTGGTGGGCGTCGGCATAGGGGTGCTCAACAGCAAGGGTGGCCGAGAGCCTCTCCAAGTGGCCAAAGGCGATGTAGTGCTGATCGGGGTTTACGATGGCGTTGATGTCGAAGTGAATGAACGCACCATCAGGATAGTCCGGGAAGATCAGATCCTTGCCAGGGTGGGATGATGTCAAAGGGATCAAGCCGGCGGCCGAGGAGCATTTCAGATGATAACTGGAAAGAGAATTGGGAGCGAATTTTCGGAAAAGACGCCGATGGCGGAACTCGAATTCTTCGGTCTGTCGGTGAGGGTGATCAACGAAATCGAGGACAAGATGGGGTTGATCTGGATCGAGGATCTGCCCGAGAACCTTGAAGAGGAGCTGTGGAAGATCAAAAACTTGGGCCCGAAACGTGTCAACAGGATGCTAGGGGCCCTGGCAGCTTGGAGGAAATCGAAATGCGATACTTGATGGCGTTGGTCTTGCCTCCGGTTGCTGTGCTGACATGAAAGCCAAGCCGTTCAAGAAAAATGAACCGTGTGAGGCAACCGAAGCAACCCATGTGCTGCTTCACATGCCGGGGCCAATACCTAATCGTGTGATACCCGTGCAACTGAAAGGCACGCGAGCGGGCACCGGCAACTGGTCTTGGAATGGCGACACGGAAAAGCCGACGCTCAAGCCGAGTATCAAGTCATGGACGGGTGACAGCACGGGGGATATCATATGCCACACCTTCGTGAACGACGGTATGGTCCAGTTCCTGGAAGATTGCACGCACGAACTAGCCGGGCAGACGTTGCCACTATTGGACGTGGATTGGTGATAAACAGGAGAGGAGTGTCGATATGAGCAAACTAACCGACGAGAAGAAACGAGAGATAACCGAACGGTTGGCTGAGTGGATGGGGTGGGGATACACCTTAGATTCGGGTGGCGACGTGTGGCGTGTGGGTGTTACTGGCCATGACATCGTCTTCTGGCCATTCGCTAGCCTTGACGCCGCCCACTTGCTGCTGGTCGAGTGCGACCGGTGGGGGTTGATGTTGGCTGTGGCTAACGTGGTAATCGAACAGCGAGACGTAGTTGGCTGCAATGGTAACGAGGGCATGATTCAGGGCCTACTCTCCACACCTGAGCAGATTACGCTTGCCGTGTGGGCGGTGGTGAACGAACAAGGAAAGGACGGGACGTGATGCTTGGTGAACTAAGTTTCTGCGAGTCAGCAATGTCAACAATGTGTAGCCCGTGGTGCCTTCGCAAGCTAACCAAGGCAGGCCAAAAGCTAAGCGGTGGCGTGGATACACCGTCACTATGCGGACGAGTACGGCCACCGTTTGGATGGGACTTAGAAGTTCCCGTATCCCTGAAACACGTGTCAATCTGTCCAGCGTGTCGTGACAAAGCAGAGGAAACCCCATGACCATCCCCCGATTCATCCGCCGCTGGCTGTGCTGGAAACGTGTCCCAGTGCGTACACGCTACGGGATTGCCAGACCTGTATCGGGGGCCAAGACGGTCGAGTGGCTGTGGACGCATGACGACGAACGCGAAAGGAAGCTGCCGTGAAACTAACCCGTAAACAGATCGAGACCATGGAAGCCGGGCCGGAGATGAACGCGGCGGTGGCTGAGTTGATGGGGTGGCCTATCGTTTACATGGGCAATCCAAACAGCGACGAATGGTGGACTCGTGTACCGAGTTATCCATGCTTGATTGTTCATCAGGATGGCAGTAATTGGGGTGTGCGAAGCGATAGCCCCGAAGACCCGATGGATAGCTTTGATCCGTCAACCGACATCGCGGCGGCCTGGGACGCGGCCGAGAAGAGCAAGATATTCCACAGCTACGATAACGGTGGTTGTGAATACGTGCTGTCTAAACGTGGCAGCCTATGGGTTATCGCAGACCTGGGAAACGACATGGAGATTATAACCTTCGATGAGTCTCCCAAAGTCGCCATCTGCCGGGCGGTGTTGTTGTGGGACCTGTAACGTGTAAGCAAAAAACCATGAAAAAACTCAAATGGTAAACGAGTATAGAAGACGAATGATGGTGCGGAGACAGAAGGTCAGAAAGGACGTTCTGTGTGGGGCAATGTCCAATCAAGAGGAGTTGGCCAGGCGGTATGGAGTGTCGAGTTCCTGCATCAAAAATGACATGCTGGCGATTGCCGAGATGGTTGCCATGGAGATGGAAGAATCGTTGCCGGGTGAGTGGGCGGTGGCGGTGTCCAGGTTCGAGGCAAACGCCCTGCGGGCATTGAACGCATTCGAGGAGAGCCGCAGGCGGCAGAGAGAGTGCAAGATTTGCAAGGGCACCGGGTGGGTGAAGAGCTTGCAGCCCAGGTCAAAGGGCCGAGAACCCAAAAAAGTGAAGTGCCCGAAGAAGTTCCTGATGATGGCTTGGAGTGATGGGCGGGTCTGGGAACATCGGTTGGTGGTGGCCCGGGAGTTGAACCGGTGTTTAGAGAAAGAGGAAGTTGTCCACCACATCGACATGGACGAGGAGCACAACAAGCCCACCAACCTGGCCTTGTTCAAGAATGACGAGGAACACCGGCTGTTCCACGACGGCATCCGGGTGGCCATCGTCTGGACCGGCACACCCGGCATTCGGCCCATCGTCGCCAAGGAGTGGTGTGACGACTGCGACGGCACTGGGTGGAAATGGTATAATGTACCTGGGGACGTGAAACACCTGGCGGAGTACAGAAAGAGTCTCGTGGAGCGTGTGACACTGCTCGGGCTCTACCCGAAGAAAGGGCCCGAGCAGCAGCACCTCCACTTCCACGATGCCCCGAAAGGGAAGATCGATGTTGAGCAGATGTCGAGTGAGACAATCCTGGATGCCCGGGTGTTTCAGGACAAGCTTGAGCAGCATCAACTCCTGATCGAGAACAAGTCCGTGGAGGTGGAGGTTGAACCAGAGAAACCCGAAAATGAGGAGGACGAGACGTGAATAAGTTTATCGCGGAGCTTACAAACCTGCGAAACGGTTTGGTTGCTTTCGGGGACAAGTGGGCGGCTGATATTTGTGATAATGCAGCCGTTGAGATTGAGCGGTTGGTGGCCGAGGAGAAAAAACTGGTTGATTACTTTCGCAAGGATAATTTTGCTGCTGGTTGGCGGGATATCAACATAGGTGACACTCCCGTAGATGCAACGATTAGCGAGTTGAAAAGGCTACGCAAGGAACTCACCGATGCCGAGTCCCGCATGACGGCCAAGTTCGTGAAGATGGTGAGGGAGCAACAACCGGTGGGTGTTCGTGGTGCCGCCATCACAAAGGCGGAGATTTACCGCAAGGTTGCTTCGGAGTTTGCCGACAAGTTACTCGCCAAGCTAGAGCCGCCGACGATGACCCACAGCGAAGCCATCCTTGCGGTGTTACAGGGGGCAACGGCTAAGGCTCGCCGAGTTGCCGAACCCAGAGCACATATATGGTATACCGACTATGCCAACCGGATTAGTGCTGAATATCCGAACGGCAAGGAAGACATCAAAGCCACCGATTGGGAGGTGTTCGATGCCCACAGATAAAGAAATGTTGGATTGGTTGGATTCGACGGTTGAGAATAACCAGCGGCACGATGGGCGGGAAGAACGTCGTGCTGTGAAGTTCTATTGGAGTTCCCGCCATTGGTGATGTATTCAGCATCATTGACGCTGCCAAGAAAGGAAAAGAATGATGTTTACAGACAAGAGAAAAGTCGGAGTGGTTGGGTATGGTTTCGTTGGAGAAGCCGTCGCCAAGGGTCTTGCTCCAGTGGCTGATGTGATTGTCTATGACAAGGCCAAAGGGTGGTGTTTGTGCACCGACAAGGGCGAAAGCGTATTAGGTTGGGGGTGGGTGGATGCTACATGTTTACCACCACCACCAAGTGTATGGGACAGACTCGTTGAGAATTGCCCGATCATCTTCGTTTGTGTTCCCACCCCGATGAAACCGGGCGGGGCTTGCGACACCTCGATTGTGAGGGACGTGGTGAAGCAGTTGGCCGATGCCAATCAGTATCGCCGTGATGGTGCGGAGGGTGTAGGAGTTCCGTTTGCTGGACATGTGATGCCTACCATCGTCATCAAGTCCACGGTGCCACCGGGCACTACGGCCAGGTTGCAAGAGGAATTCCGATGGCTGAACCTCGTGTTCAGCCCTGAGTTCCTGACGGAGGCAGATTCGTTGAGGGACTTCGCTGAGATGGATCGGGTGATACTGGGTGGAAAGGATGTAGAAAAGGTAGTGGCACTGTTCGAGGAGTTCGGCCGGGAGCGGGCAAATCGAACATCGGATGGGACGTGGTTTGTGGAACCTCCCACCATCCATTTGTGTTCTTCAACCGAGGCCGAGGTGGTCAAGTATCTGACGAACTGCTTCCTTGCCGTCAAGGTCTCCGTGGCCAACGAGTTCGCCGGCTTTTGCGAGAAGATCGGAGCGGACTGGGACAAGGTGGTTGAGATGGCTGTAAGGGACGAGCGGCTGGGCGAGACCCATTGGCAGGTGCCTGGGCCGGATGGTCACAAGGGCTTCGGTGGCACTTGCTTTCCGAAGGACCTCAACGCGGCCATCAATTTTATGGGCAAGGCAGGGCCGCCGTTTCCGATTTCGTTGCGTGGTGCCTGGTCGACGAACCTCCGGGTCCGACCCGAGCGTGATTGGGAACAACTCAAAGGGAGGGCTGTGCTGTGAGCCGCAAGGAACCACAACCAATACCGCCGGGCACCATCAAGCCCGACGATGACACGCAATGAGCTGAACAAGCGTTTCCATGACGAGTTGGTGAAGGGTGGCGACTACGGAAGCTCCAACACCTGGGGGTCTTTTTGGACAGCGACAATTGGCCTTTGTGAAGATGACGTTGTTGGCAGTCTTGACGAAAACTTGAACCCAAAACAAGGGAGAAAACCAATGAGTAGAACTTATGAGTGTGTCCACGGCCACCACATCCATATCGATTACAGTCCCAAGCAACTCTGTAAGTTGGAGCGGAAGGCACGGAAACGGGGTGTTCCGACGGCCATGGCCAAGGACATCAATGAGTACGCCAACCTGACGCTGTATGAGATTTCGGGTGAGTGGGACGTGAATGTGGTTGACTTGCTGCGGGCGTTGGTGCCCGTGGCTGTCATGCGAGATATGAAGGGCAGAAAGTGAGCCCTCGTATCCGCTATTGGGTATAATAAAGGGGAAGGGAATAACCATCTGCTTGCACCACCATGCGGAACCCACGCCCCTACACCATCGGCCGGGTCCAAACCAAACAGCAGAGCGTTATGGCCCACCACTGGTGGGAGGGTGGCACAATGCATGAAAAAGGAGAAAACCATGAACAATCACGAACTGATTACCAAGGCATCGTGTTTGCTTGCTGAGACCAGCATGGAACTGGACAAGCATTTGATGGATGGCCGGTTCTCGCGGCTGGAGTGCATCGTTGTAGACGATTTGTACAAGCGGGTTGTGGCTGTGCGTTACGACCTGGAGCGGCTGGAATCCGTGATGGGTGAAGATGCTACTGAAGCCGAGCTTCACGACGAGGCCGAGGAAGTGGCTGCCGAGAAACAAGACCCATGCGGCACATGTCTGCACGAGGACTCCCCATTGGAACACGCTGAGATACTTTGTGCTGGACACTTCTATGGTCAAGTCTGCCGCAATTACTTTCCCAAGCAACCGATGCCGAAGGCCGAGGAAGTGGCGGGGTCGTTACACAGCTATTGCCGGCACAAAGGGAATCCGACAGGAACCCTTGGGTGGCGATTCTGCCTATACAGTAAAGCTATCCGGGCTGCGGGCAATACGTGCTACACGCTAGTTAGACTCGGCGAGTGTCCGATGGAAGCCAAGCCGACGCCGGAGGCCGAGGAAGTGGCCGGGAAGATCGAAGCCAAGACCAAGGCCGCAAAGGACCTAAAGGATGGTGTTGAGTACCAAGCTTTGATGAAGGAAATCAGTCGGCTGAAGGGATTGTTGGAAGCGAAGAGACTGGAAGATGAAAAGCATTCACTCCGTAGGGCACGCGTTGTTGTGTTTTCGGCGACAAGGGCAAAGGAAATCATGCGGCTGGAGAAGGAAAACAAGGATCTGAAGGCTGAATTGGAAGATGCTGTTGTGATATGCAAAACCATTTGCCGTCGTTTGGATCGTCAGGTCGGGGTTTCGGTGGCAAGGGGAAATGCAAACCGTCGGCTGAATGAAGAACAGCTCATTGCCTATGACACCATCCACGAGTTGGCCGTCGACTGGCAGGTCCAGGAAATGAAGGTTGAGCGGTTGAAGAATGCTATGGTCGAAGTATCCAAATGGCTTGATGTTGGATGTCCCAATACGGCCGCCACTGTGTTGAGTGATGCGTTGGAAGAGGAAAAGGAAGTCGAAATCGAAATCGAGGGAGAAGACTGATGCAACTCAAAGCCAAATTGTACGATTCGCATGGTGGTTTGGTTCGATTGTGCAAGGACGAAAACGAAGGTCCTGTATGGGCAAATTGTCCGGTGGATTTGTTCCTGATGACGCCTATATACTTGGCCTTGCAAACAGGCGAGGAAGTCACGCTGGAAATCAACATAGCCAAGGGAGAAGACTGATGTTCCCGACAGCGTTTGAGGAATCGAATGCGGTTCTGGATGCTCCCGAGAGCTGTCCGGTGCCCGTTGGTCCCATTGCTGTTTGCCGTTTGGTGAACCAGTATGGTGTGCCGATGGTGGTCACATGCTGGAAGTTGACGCAGGGAGACTTGGACGAGATCATCAGGACGAAACGTGTCTGGTTGGGTGCCATGGGATTGTCCATGCCGCCCGTTTGGTTGTCGGGCGAGCGGCCCAAAATCGAAGTAAGGGAGGATTAGTTATGGGATTTCCAGAACAGGATCACATCAAAAGGTTTGTCAAGGGTAAAACGATTGACCGTTTGGAGGTGATGGAAGGTATCATGCTGTTTCACTTCACGGATGGTGAGATTTTGAAGCTTGTGCCGATTGGCAAGATTCCGACGGTCCACCCCGAGGTGGAGGTGATAGTAACACCACTCAAAGCTGATGGTACGGTCAAACAGTCGGTGGAAATAATGGCCGAAGCGGATTGTAAGATTTCGAGGACTATGGTTTTGTTGTGTGAGTGTGGTGCTGTCGGCCAACGACGGAATCTTCGTCAGCGTTGTCGTGGTGTGTTCTGCGACTTGTGTTGGAATGTGTTTATGGTTGGCAAAGAGCTTGTCAAACCTGACGAAGAAGGAGAACCGTGATGGACGTGACTGTCAAAGTGTTGATTGAAGAGGGAAAAACCGAGGGTGTACTTGAGATGAGGAATCTGCCCAAGTCGTGTGAATACGACGAGTTGAAGCAGTACGTGGATATGGGTTTGGTGGCGTTCGGGGCATTCCACGAGGGCCTTGAGAAACGACACCTCAAAAAGCAATACTGAAAGCGGTTTTAGATGCCTGAGTCCAAAACGGTGGACTTCGATGTCGAGGCATGGGACGCAGCGTATCGAGAGAAGTCAAAAGACGATTTTCTTCTGTTTGCCAAGGGTCTGAAAATCCCTTCGGCTCAAGGTCCGCAGTTGCTGCGAAGCTGCATAGCCCCGTTCCAGGAGCAGGCCTTCGGAGAACTTGCCGAAACCCTCACGGCGGTTCGCGACGGCAAGATGCCACCCTGGAAACGGTTCTGGATCGAACGCACCAAAAAGGCCAGCAAGGATGCCGACCTCGCTATTCTCTTGATCTGGCTGGTGGCGTTCACCCGCCGGCCCTTGTTCATCCAGGTGTGTGCCAGCAACCAGAAGCAAGCCGCCATCGTCAAACGACGTGCTGAGGCTCTGTTGCACTACAACCCGTGGTTGCTGGATCTGGTCGACGTTCAACAGAACCGAATCTATGGCCCCGGCCGCCTGGGTACCGTGATGATAGAGGCGACCGGTACGGCAGGAGGGGCCCAGGGCGAAACTCCCGATCTGTTGATTCTCAACGAGCTGGTCCACGTCGAAAAGTGGTCGGTCATGGAAGCCCATTTGAACAACGCCTCCGGCGTGCCCCGCGGTGTGGTGATAATCAGTACCAACGCTGGTATCAGAGGTTCCAAGGCTTGGGTGTGGCGTGTGGACGCGATTGCCAAGCCTGACCGCTGGTGGACGCAATTCCAAGTGGGAGCACCTTGGCTGTTGCAACAGGACATCGACGAGGCCAGAGACCGCGACCCGGTTGGTGCGGAGTTTGCCCGTTTGTGGGAGGGCAAGTGGATCAGTGGAATCGGTGATGCTGTTGGGGAACACGCCCTGGATCGGTGCTTCCGGCTATCGGGACCATTAACAGAGGCCGAAGAGGGTTGGCGGTATCTGGCCGGCCTGGACCTCGGGGTCAACCACGATCACTCTGGCGTTGCTGTGGTGGGTGTTAATGCGAAGCTTCAGAGATTGCGTGTGGCTTATTTCCAGGCGTGGGAGCCGGAACTTGAAAACGACAAAGGTGTGAAAGAGGTTGACATTGAAAAGGTAGAAAAGGGTTGCAAGTGGGTGCAACGGATGTTCCGGCCGACGTGGTTTGGTTACGACCCGGCCGCTGGTGGATCGTTTTTGGCACAACGCCTCCGTAAGCAAGGGTTAAAGATGCGGGAAATGACCTTCGGTAGCCCGAAGAACCAAACCGCCATGGCCACGGCTTTCGTGATAGCGATGAAGGATGGCAGGTTGGAGTGCTACGATGACGACAAGGGCAGGCTGCGGCGGGACTTCGGCAAGTTCAACATCGAACACAAACCACCCAGCAAGTATAAGTTGACGGCGGTCAGTGACGAATACGGCCATGCTGACGTCGGCACAGCATTGGTCATCACGCTGCCGTTGGCGATTGAACTGTTGGGCTGGGGTGGGTTCGATTCGGGCAGTATCATGGCTTGGGAGGATGAGGAAGACCCCGATCTGACTGAGGAAGAGGTCGAGGAACTGCCCGATGAGTTGCGGGACATCTACGAAATGGAAGAGGAAGACGACGATTACAAACACCGCAGGCCCGGACGAAAACCAGAGGCATGGTAAAGGGGAAAAGTGGTGAGTAAAACAAGAGAAGGTCAGATGGCTACGGTTGATGATGGGGCTGTGTCTATTCACGTAACTGGCGAAGGGGCGGATGCTTTGCGTAGTTGTGGGCAGGATGCGTTCCTAGTGAGTGTCGACATGGAGAAGTTAGCGAAATTGGCTCCGAAGGGTGGGACGAGGTACCAATGCGTTTTCAAGGTCAGATGGGACGATGGGTTGGTATTGGTCGATGGGCATTTGGTCCCCACCCATGATAAATTACAAAAGGTAGAACAAGGAGAAAAGTGATGAATAAGCCATTGTTTTTGACTGAGTTGACTTATCAGCGTTTGTTGGCGATAGTAGTTTCACCGATTGATGAAACTCAATTGTGGGATTTCCCATCAGAGACATATATGTTTTGCGGGAGGCCAGTTATCATCGTGGATGAGAATGGAATTCCCGAGGATGGTGAAATGATAAGGTTGCTGAATTTGTCACGTGGCAAGGAGGTGGGTGGGTTAACCCAATCGGATAAGGACCGGTTGGATTTCTGTAAACGTGTTCCAGGGAAGGGCAGGGATTCTGATTGTATAGATCCGATACGTGGTGTGCAGTAAACAAAATAAGGAGAATGGTGATAATGAACGAGAAAAACAAAGCAATTTGGAAGCAGGCCAGGAAGATGCTTCGGGAGGGTTGTGATGGGCTGACTTATGCTTGGAGAAAGACAAGCATTCCGGGCACTTGTGTTCTTGAGGTTCTTTGGTGGGCCTCGCCCTGTCCGGTGGGCTCCCTCTGGTTCCGTTTCGTTGGAAACGATTCGATAGAAATGGTGGAGGTCTTTGTGGGTGTGGGTGTGAGAAGGTGTGGGATCGGAAGGTTCCTCCTTGACAGTTTGCCGAAAATGAGAGCGGGTTGTCGGAGAATAATGACGACGGATGGCAATGAAGACAGCACCCCTTGGATGGAAGCTTGTGGGTTTCGGCAGTTGAAGAATGGTGATTGGGTGAAGAGAGTAAAGGGTTGATATGAAACCCGGACGAAAACCAGAAGCATGGTAGATCAATGTCTGATGAGTGCGAGAAATGTAAGTTGCTAGGTGAGTTGTATGAACAAACACCCAAGACGAACAGAGACTATTGGGTGATGACGGAGTTGTTTGTTATGCTGCATGATGGTGACGTTTGTAACAAGAACACGAGGAGGTGCGTTGTGGAAAACAAACTGCCAATGAGAATGACTGAGGTGGTGGACGACATTAGCACAGGAGCTTTCCTGAAACGAATGTCGGATAGTGCTTGTGCCATTGTTGTGGACTACGTTGAAACCAAGGGAAGTGGGCGTTGGATTATAGCCATGGTGAAGAAGGAGAAGCTGGAGTTGGATGTCCTTCCTTCAAAACCCAAGGACTATGTTCTTTGTGAATTGACCAACACGGACGAATGGTTTGTTCTCCATGCTGGCTGTGACTACGAACTTGTTGAATAGGGAAAGTGGTATTGGTGACGTCCGGCATTGGGATATAATCGAAAGGGTAACAAAATGACGACTTACAAGGTGTCCGAAACCGATCGACTTCGGCCTTGTGTTCAGCAAGGACGAGAATCATTTCCCAAGGAATTCATACAGGCCTTAGAGGGTCTTCTCGACACCGGATTATCATGTGTTCAAATTACCTCATTTCTGATCGTCATACGGGGCATATCCGAACTCCAGGACGATTACGACGAGGGCGAATTGTTGGGCAAGTCTGTTGAGATTTTGAGGATCATGCAACACCTCCGGACCTTGAAAGAAACTGAATCAGCCGAGGATTCTTGGTTTCAGGAAGACAACGATGAACAATCTTGAACTGAACCCTGAAGACCAGAAAAGATACGAGAGTGTGAAAGGAACTAGAGGCAGTGCCCGCGAAGCGAAGATGACGAGGGTGGGTGTTGGTAGTCCTTTGGGTTTGTCGGCCAGAGAGATAGCCGGTCCGGTGAAGGTTAGACCGGGACCGTTGACGCGAATCGTGGAAGAGCAAGATTACCCCAATTAGAAGGCGAGGCTTGAGATGGACGAGATTCTGAAATATGTTGTGGTGGTGTTGGAGAAGCCGGAAACCCGGGAGCAGGCGATCAGTGTTGCCCAGGCGGCTTTCGACAAGTACATGGAACCTATTGATTTGCCCGGCCCCGACGCGGCAATCGACCCACTTTTGAGGGCTGCCATCGCTCCGGTTGTTGGTGCGATTTTCGACAGTCTGCTCAAGGAACTCAAGGAGAAGATCGATGCCTGAACTTTCCCTGATCCAGTGGGCAGGCGTCGCCGCCTTGGCCTGCTATGCCGCGTGGCGTGGCTGGCCGACGGTGAAGGCCAAGCTGCCGACCCTGGGCAAAAAGGAACAGCCGTGGACTCGGGAGCGGGTCATGTTCCAGCACCTCTGCGAGCTGGTAGAGTATTGCCAGAGTCGTGGTGAAACCAAGGCGGTCAACAGCTTGCGTGACGTGGTGTTGCCCTTGCTGCTGACACCCGACGAGGAGGTCAAGTCCGATGAGACGCAGTGACCTGATCGTGGTTGCCTGTCTGGCATTGGTCTTCTGGCCGCAGTTGCAAGGCATGGTTCCGCCGGACGTTGTCAAGGTCGACCCCGTGCCGGCCCCAACCAACGAACTGCAAACCCTTGTGGCCCCGGTGACTGCGGCTCTGGACAAAGCCGGCGGGCCGACCGTGGCCGTGTTCTACCGGCAATTCGCCGAAATCGTTGGCCGAGATAAGGTCGTTCTGACCAGCACGGGACAGTTCTGGGTGTTCCATCGTCGTGCCGCTAAGCTGATGTTCAAGGATGGTCCGTTCAAGGGGAAGTATCCAGAGTTGGACAAGGCCATTTCCGATGCTATCACCCGGCATGTTGGGCTGGACGATGTACCAATGGACGAATCAACCAAGAGGACGGTCCAATCATCGAGTGAGTGGCAAGTGGTGCGAACAAGCCCACCCAAGCGAGGGCAGATCGTGGACATTCTCAACGCCGTGGCGTGGGCTGCGGGGGAGGCGGGTTGACATGACAAGGATTGTAGTTCCAGGCAAGTATGTTAGACTTGAGTGGTGGCACTTGAGACGCACGCTGGTTGGCATACGCCGTCCCATACACGTCATGCCTAAATGGTGGCAGCTAAAACGAACAAGAACTGGTATGCGTCGGATCGAGAGGATTCTCAGACCAGACCCAGCTATCCTTGTCAAACTGTGGAAAGACATCACAGATGAAGACTGGTGCCAACGAGGACCAGACGGCAAACCACTCGGCAAGATCACGCCGTTCGTGTCTTTTCTGGATGCCGAGTCTTGGAAGGTAAGGGAGGCTGGTCGAAGACAGTACGTAAAGGAGATGGTTTGATGGTCTATCACCAAGGTTGGAACTGGGACCCCAAGACGTGGCAGGCGTTTCTGGATACTGTGCCGGACGATAAGATGTATGCTGCGTTGGACGCACTATCGCACGGTAGTGGACAGGGTGAGCGTGCTTTGCTGTGGCGTAGCCGTGAGAAGTTCGACCCAGGAGCATTCGGGGAAGAGGCCCAAACTAAGCCGGATTGTACTTCTCATGGTGATCGCAACTGCAAGGACACCACCCGTTGCGTGGAAATCCATATCAAACACGAGCCGGAATCCTACTACGAGCGTGGTGCAACTGAGCCCACATACGGTGCAAGAGGCCACGGTGGTGCCGGCATGGACCCAGCGAAGGCCGCTAAGTTCTCTCGTGACTATGGTTATCTGGTCCGCCAGAACTATGAGGGTGTTGTCGATCTTTCCGTTTACGACGGTAGGATAGGCGACCGTTGGGGTTCTCGCGGCGTGCCGGAAGCCGTCTTGAAACTCTGTGCCGAACATAAGGTAGGCAGGTACACGGTTCCCCGCAGCACGGATGAGGTGGTCGACTTGCTCTTTAATGGATACGCTGGCCACTCGGGGCAGCGGTGGGGTTGCAAGACAGCCGCCGACAGCAAGGGAATGGCTCGTGGTCCGCGTGATGACCGGGGGAAAATGTGGAACCATGATATGGGGACGGTAGGCATGGATGATACCATGGAGTTCTACCCGACAACCGTGTTCATGGTGGTGAATAGTTGGGGGCGGTGGAATAAACGACCGCAGTTCTGGCCGGAAGAAGCTTACGGCCCATGGATCGAGGGCATGATGGTGGTGCCCATCGACCAGTATGCGAAATACTTTGTGGGCACGGGAAGCATCATGTTCTACTCGGAAATTGACGGCTTCCCATCGCAGAAATTACCAAACTTCTTAACGGGAGCATGGAACTGATGTTTCACAAAGAGAAGAAACCACGACGGCCAACCGCTGAGGATGAGATGACACGGAATCTCAAATTCCTTTTGACTATAAGCGTCATGCTAATCCTCGGCGTGGCCGTCGGTGCTGTCGGCACTTTCGGTTATATAATTTGGCTGACAGTACAACCACCCCTATGAGGAACGAACGATGAAATGCCTTACTGTTCTGCTGATGTTGCTGGTCATGGTGATTGGTTGTGAACCGCAGAGTCAAACCGATTATCGGTCCGCCATCGCGTGCGAGCTGGCCTTGGTCAGCATGGGCTCAGATGAAGCTCCGAGCCCCACGCCGAACACCACCGACAAGTGCGACGGCAGTGGGTGGATAACCCAGGGTGACGGCCACAAAACGAAGTGCCCCGGCTGCCCCGCGTGTACTAACGACTCGGGCGACTTACCCGGTGGGATACTGGGCATCAGTGATGCCACCAAGGCCGTGAAAGATACTTGCGAGAAAGTCGATGCGGTTATCGACAAGCTGATGGATGGCGGGTTGAACATCAAGGTCGGTGACGAGCCTCCGAAACCGCCGACATGGGGCCCCGTCAAGCCGGCTTGCCCCGATGGGCAATGCCCGACGCAAACGGTGAGGGTGCCCGTCACGGCCACCGTGCGGCCCGCACAGCGGGTTTACACGCAACCACGACGATTGTTCTGGAGGTTCCGACGATGAACGAATTCAAAGGTATGGGGATGGCCTATCTTATTGGTCGCGATTGGCGAATGCGGTTGTTTCCGACGACCACGGCCAGGTGGGTATTGTGTGTCAAGGAGGCTTGGCCTTCGGGGCATGCCAATGGAAACCTTTCCAGGACGAAGCGGCGGGAGTTGAGGAGGCAGGCAAAGAAGGTTTACCGCCAGCGATATGGAAACCCGTTGATCTGGATGTTCCTGTTGGAAATTGTCATCAAGGCCATTATATGGTGGTTGCAAAGCCGTGATTCATAGGGGACATCAATGAAAACACTTTTGCTGTTGAGTGCGGGCATGGGGTTGTTTGCTGTGTCAGCATCGTCCAGTGGGGACATAGCGTCATGGACTCAGATTGGAGCCGTCTCCGCCTTGGGGTTGGCTGTATTGGTGTTGGTCGGCAGGACGATACCAACAATGGTCAAGAATTTCACTGAGGCGATTGTTTCGGTTTCTGACAAGTATGCCAAGTCGATAGATGATGCCTCTGAACGCCAGGTCGAAACATCCAAACGATTCACTGAGCAACAGGATAAATCCGATACTGTTCTGAGGGAGCTGTCTGTGCAGGTTGCCCGGCGGAACAAAGATACTTAACAAGAGAGAAACAAGATGCCAGTTTCGACAATTGTGACCGACGTATCCGCTGACGTGCTGGAGAAGATAGCGTTCGGCAAGAAGCGAGCCAACGTACAGGTGGACTTGAAGAACGATACCAAGTACGCCTTGTGCTTGCTTGAGCTTTACCCCGACGTGACGCAGGACGACTACGCCACGCTGGCAACGAACGTCAAGGCCGTCCAGGGCATCGTGGACATCGAGCTTGTCGTGGACCACAAGACGGAAGCCGTGATTCAGGCCGACCACACGCAGCAGGCTCACATCCAGTGTGGCATCGTGCTGCATGCTGATCCAGTGCCGGAAACATAGAGGCTGAGCTATGGCCGAAACAAGATACTTCCTAGCCATTGGAACCGCTTGGGACAACAACGCCCACTGGTCCGCTTCCAGTAACGGTGCCGGCGGTGCCTCGTACCCAGTTGCTGGCGATACGGCCATCTTCGATGACTTCTCCGGCAACTGTACGCTGACTGCCAACGCGGCGGCTTTGCTTCTCAAGCTGGGCGATACTGGCGGGGCCTATACGGGCACGTTTGACGCGGATACGTTCGATGTAGCATTGGGCACCGGCGGGCTGGATTGCACTGACGGTACAGGTGCCACCATCAGCATGGGCAGCGGGACTTGGACGGTTACGGGTGGGACGTTCGACTATTCGGGGATTGGGACACTCAACAGGAACACGTCTAAGCTGGCATTCGTGGGAGCGTGCGAGTGGATAGCGAAAACAGGCGTGCGGCTTAACACTGTTGAAAGTTCCAGCGGTGCTGTTGTTGTTATCCCCGCTGCGTCTGCCACCACACCTGTAGTGGATAACCTACTAACAGTAAACGGCACTATTGATATTACAACTGGCAAGCAATTAAGAGTCCTCACGGAGGTTGTGATAGGGGCCAATGGAGATGTCATTGGCGACGGCACCGGAGAATTGAATCTAAATGCAGCTAACCTGACAACAATGGCAGGCCGAATCCGTTGCCCCAGGTTTTTCCTATTAAACACATGCAGTATCGTCGGAGGAACTTACGAGTCCGCATTTGTTAAGTTTCGGAACCAATCAGGCCCAAGCACGCTCACCTTGGCCGCCGGAAACTACACGTTTGAGGGTGACGTCGAGTACGAAAGCGCCCATGCGTCAACTTACACGATAGACCACTCAGCGAATCCCAACATCACGTATCAGGGCGACGTAATCCACGACGAGCAAGCAGGCACCATCGCTTGGACCCCCGGCTCCGGCACAATCACCCTCTCGGGCACGAACGCACAAGCCGTGGACTTCGGTGGTGAGACTATTGAGGCAACCGTTATAAACAAGGCGTCGGAAACCGTTACGTTAACTGATACCAACACGGGCAACCTCGACCTAATCAACGGATCACTCGTGTTGGCAACCTCTATGAGCTGCAATGACTTCGATGCTGCCGAGGGTGGCACGATCACTGGAGACGGGTCTGTTGTACTGACTTGCGATACGTTTGATTTGGTAGGTGCGGACGGTAATCCAATAATCTGGGACGGTGTAGATGTCACTTCGGCTGCTGAAGGGGCCGCATCGTGGGCTGATATAGCCAATTCAGATGCTTTGCCAGGTGAAGATATAATTTGCGACGTGGACTGTACTAATGATGGTGGCAATGATGCTGGGTGGGTGTTTTTGGCGGAGGATGAATCGTCTTCTGGCAGTTCTCTGTCAAGTTCAAGCTCTCTGTCAAGTTCAAGTTCTTTGTCAAGTTCAAGCCAGCGGCGTGATCTGGTAAAAGAGTTGTTAGTCAGCCACACGCCCGGGACGAATGTTTATGCCACCCTGCGAATTCCAACCAATCGCAATGGAGCTACAGGTGGAGCAGATCAGACCAGTGGCAATATCGGAAAGTGGTTTAATCAACATACTCGGTTGTTTGAGGTGTTTGATGCAGGTAATTTTGCCGATTATGGTGTTGCCCTGATTGAGTTAGGTGCTATGGGGTTGTTTGAAGGTGACATGCCGACTGGGGTCAATCCAGAGAAAGCCTTGGAGGTCATTTACTGGGAGCGGGCTGGCAGCGTGTTTGCGATGACAGACACGAAGATTGTAGGCACTAATTTTGAGTTCCTGGACGAGTGGGTAACCACTTCGGTGTTTAGAGTATAATGCTGGTTTCTGATGCCTTTGGGTTGGCTGGTCTTTTCAAGTTCGATCCGGGCACGTATTACGTTTGGCGGTAGCTTGCCAGTATAAACTTTTTCAACCCCCAAACAATAACAGTGAGTTAGGAGTATTCAGATGTCAAAAGAATTGCTTGTCTCGCACACGTCTGGGACGAATGTTTACGCAACCCTCCGAATCCCGATCAATCGGAATCATGCCACAGGTGGCACGAATCGGACCAGTGGCAATATCGGAAAGTGGTTCAACCAGGCCACCTTGGAGTTTGTATTGTTTGCAGCTGGTGATTTCGCTGACTACGACATTGCCTTGGCTGAGTTGGGTGATACGGGGCTTTTTGAGGGTGACATGCCGGTGGAGGCCAACCCTGAGAAGGCTTTGGAGGTTATCTATTGGGAGCGGGCTGGGGCTGCCCCTGTAGTGGGCGATACGAAGATCACCGGAGTCAATTTCGAGTTCCTTGACGAGTGGGTTGCCATGTCGTCAATTCGAGTGTAAGGGAGATTAGTCATGGGTGCGGGACCAGGATCGAGCGAGTCGAGCAGAATTGCTGCCATTTTGGGAGACACAGAAAACTTGCCGGATGACCCGGCAGATGCTTCGGACGTGGCTGATGATATGGCGGTGCCGGATGCCGATGCTGTCACCAATGCGTTGATGCGGGATGTTGTTGGCAACAAAACGGATGCCCGAAGCGAAACTGTTGATGTAGCATCCCTTGTAGCGATGGTTCGGGAGTTGCTTCAACAAGTTTACGAGATAACAAACCACCATCATTCGGGGGAACGGTGGTTTGGTGCCGCTGCGGTGGCGGTTGGAGAAACCCACGTTGCGGATCGGACGGGAGCTGGAGATAATACCGCTGAGGCTGGGCCTTTGACGGTTGATGCCGGCAACGATGATTGGGGTGCTTGGACGTTGATTCTTGGTTCGGAGGACACTCCGGTTGATGAAGGTGATTCAACGCATTTTGACTTTCACAGGATTCGTGTTGATGATGCCGAAGAAGACAGTACCCGGTACATGATCCAAATTGCGTTGCAAGAGGATGCTCCAGATGATGATCCTGGAGCCGATGATATGTACACAGAATTTGAGTTGTACATGGGTGACCCGACGGCTCAGGCCCAGCCGGATATACTCCCTACGGAATTTCGGAGTAAAAGGGTTCCTGTAGGCACGAAGGTTTGGATGCGAACCAGAGCCCCCAATCAGAACACAAGTGAGTTGGATTTCTACTTGGGAATCCACGAATACACTAGGTAGGGTGAATTGAGGTGAAATGTGTCTGATGGTTCTATCGTAACACTGGATGAGGCTTATCTGGAATTGGGTTTGACCAGCCCAACCGACAATGAAACTTCTATTGTGTCGGCTGCCATCCGCAAGGCCGAGGGAGCCGTGAAACGCTACCTCCGATACGATCCGGTTCAACGCCGGCGGACGGAATACTACCCGATGGGTGATTTGCTGCATGCCAACAGAACAGCCTTGGTTTGGGAGGTCAACACTACTCAGGCTTACATGCGGGAACGGGTGGGTTCTGCGGGGGACGAAATCATCCTCAAGCACCTGCCGGTTCGTGCGATTGTGGCGATGGTGGTCCACACGGATTCGGACGGCCGCTCCGACACGACAGAAGACGCCTTTGAAGAGCAGAAGTCCGAAGGCTCCGATTTCTGGCCGAACTACGATGGTTTTGACAGTGCTGGGTTCAAGCTGTGCCGGGACGGCATACTTCGGCACGTGGGAGCTTGGCCCCGCACACCCGGTTCCATACGGATAGTCTACACCGCTGGGTACAGTACGGGTGAGTTCCGCTCGGGCGACGGTCTGGTGGATGCCACGCCGATATGGGATGCCGCATTGGATGAGACCATCCGCCGGGCGAAAAAGGTGTTTGTCAACATGAGGTCAGTTCGTGGTTGGATGGCTGGGCCTTTGTCAAGTGAAAATCTTGGGGATTACAGCTACAGCGTTGGGGGTGCTGCTGACAGGTTGTTCGGAGGCACCACCGACATAACGGCGGAGTCCAAGGAAAAAATGCGGGAATTCATCAATTGGGGATTTGAGCTGGGAAGCTAGTAAAATGTCGCTCTTGGACAATATGCCACACAAGGCTTCTGCTTACCGGAGGGTCCGCACCATCGATGATCTGGGTGGTGCCGACGATGCCTATTCGTTCCTTACGTTTTCGGACCGGGATTGTTGGTTGCAGCCGGTCAGTGACAACGAGGTTCGTACTTTCCAGAAACGTGGAATTGATGTAAATGGGAAGGTCTTTTTTACGTCGGACCCGGGCTTGGACACCCGCCATGCCGTGACGGTGAATGATGCTGATGGGAATTCTCTTGGAACGTGGTTGGTGAAGAGCCGGCCGTTGCCTGATACGAGCGTTGGTTTGGCGGTGCTCTACAAGGTGATGGTGGAGGAGTCCACGACGGGCAGCACACCCGATTCGGTGTTGGGTGAGGGCGAGGAAGACATCAGCGATGCTTTGTCCAACGCGGAAAACATTGCCGCGAACACAGCGGCCATCGAAAGCAACGACGTTGATATTGCGGCGAACGGGGCAAATATCTCGGGCAACGACACTGACATTGCTGCCAACGTGTTGGCTATAGCAGTCAACGGTTCGGGTATTGCTGCCAACGATGTTGAGTTGGCATCGATAGCAAATTACCTGGACGCCGTGGTGATGTCGGAGGATCAGGAAGGAAGTGATATTGGAGTCAGGGTGAATGCTGCTATCGTCAAGCTAGGGGCGGACGGCGGCATTGTTCAGTTACCGGACGATTCCCACGACTACAGTACGCCGATTGACTTTGGCAATCGCGACAACATCTGCCTTCAAGGCTTCGGCATGCCCATCCGGAACACCAATCAACTAGGCGGCAATCTGTACCTGGGAACGGAACTACATTACACGGGCACGGGTTCTGCGATTCTGTTGGGGCCGGCGTCCGGTGGGCAGGATAACAATCGTTGTGCCGATTGCCGGTTGCAGAACTTCAACCTGCGATTCGATGCGACGGCCGACTACGGCGTGTACCTTCGGTCGTGGGCAACACAGATGTACTTGCGGGACTTAGGTATCCGTGGTACTAGCGATAGCGGTACGGGGCTCTACATGGAAGGTGTAGGCAATAACTCGCTGATGTGCGACACCCTCCAGATACGAGATTGCAATGTGGGTGCCGACTTCAATGGCCCGCTTGCTTGTAATGTGACCGGGGGAAGTGCATTCAACGGAAACAATATCGGAGTCAGGGTTGGCAATGACGTTATAGTGTCTGTGCTGAACTTCTGGGGCACCGACATGGAAAGCAACGATGAAATATGCGTTGACATAGTAGATGGTGAGTCTATCAACCTTTACGGAGTCTACAGCGAAATCGACGGGGCGAACAATCTGTTCGTTCGGATTGGCAGCGGGGCCGAACGCCCGGATTCAATCAACATAGAGGGCTGCCGGGTTGTTATGAAAAATAGTGCGAACTACGCGATTGAAGTCAGTCGCGTGCTGGGGTTGAATGTCAATCGTAACATGTTCATTGGCGGTGCTGGGCATGTCGTCAATAACGTCAAAACCCAAGTGCGGCAGATAGAATTGCTCAATAATGAGTACGGTGAAAACAACGTTCTGGAGCTAATCAACGATACAGAGGGTGTCGTGCGAATGACTGACCGGGACGGTCGCATGATTTATCCAAACATGCCCACGGCTTCGGCCGGGTTGCCGTCCGGGGCTCTGTGGTCGGATGGTGGTGCGATTAAAATTGTGTAGCTGGTAAGGCTTTGGGTATAATAGGTATAGGCGTTCAGCAAGAGCAAAGCAAAAAGGAATTGTCCCATGAGAGTTGTGTGCAAATCGTTTGAGGATTTTCTGTTCAACTTGAATGATATCAAGCCCGAGCAGTTGGTTGAAAAGACCCTGCGGGTTTCGATCAGCGAGATGGATGAGAATGGTGATGGGGTCAAGTTTCGCATCAATTTTCAGGCCTCCGCCATCGTCCAATTTGCAACGCAACCCGGAGAGTTTCTGCTGGAGTTTGGGGCAGACACCGGTTGTGACATCCGTGACGCCGATCCACATTCGCAGGGTACGGACAGAGCCCGACACTACCAAACAATGCTGAAAGAGTTGTGCGAAACCCGGGGATGGGCGTTCCTTCCCGGAATAATAATGATCTGAGAGGAGAACGAGACGATGTCGCAAGAATCGATTAAAGAGGAAGAGGCTGTTGGGCGGTTTGCGGAGGCTTTGGAAAAAGCTCAATCAGCTGGTGTTTGGATGGCTGCCGTGTGGGAGGTTCGGGACAAGAAAATCAGTTTGGTGGGTAGGACTGCTTGCAAGTTTCCGCAAGGTGATTATTTGAGGGCTTTGGTCAAGCTGACGGAGTCATTGGCTGATGAAGTTTTCCCCGATCAACAACCCCTACCGGAACGTCCTGAACTACTGCCTCGAGTAGTTCCCGATGTTCCCGACATCAAGGTGTTTCCACCGGTGGATGAGATAGAAGAGGCTGAAACCAAGGCTTGTCCGGTGCAGGCAGGAGCCCTCGTTGGTGACAAAGGAACTCTTCCGAACCCACCACCTCCTTGCAACACACAACCGTCGGATGTCCCGCCGCCGGTTGGTTTTCCGAACCCCGCAGCCCCATCTCTAGAGGTGGTCCAGTGTCGGTTGGAGAAATTGCCCGAGGTCACCGTGGAGAAGACAAATACGGCAGTGATTCTTTCTGCTGAAGGGGCGTTGCCTTTGGCACTTCCGGTAGATGTGACAGAGTTCCAAATCACCGAGGCTGTTGAAAATTACCGGGCCGGTTTGGGGGCATCTCAATGAGGTGGTTGAGATCGTTTTTGGCGTATCGCAGATTGTCGGTAGCCCGTCGCCGGGCTCGCCGGGTGTTGCGTCACAGTGAAAGACTTGATCGGCGGTTGGCGAAGCACCAGAAACGGTTGAAGCATCTGGCGGAAACAATTGCCGAAGACCTGGACGAGGCGGTGGAGTTGAACAAGGATCGGGACCAGGCTTTGGAGATAATGCGGAATGAGAACGAAGTGCTTCGGGATGTTTTGGTGCCCGAACTGACGGCGGCCCAGCAAATGGCCGTCGCCCGCTGGGAGGCCGAAATGGCTATTCAGAAATACAGACATGTTGCCGCGATACCAGGAAGAGATAGTGACTAAGAATCCCACCGTGGAACAAAAGTGGCGACGCCGATTGCGATGGATTCGGGACAAGTTTCCTCCACCCCGGCCGGTGCGGGTTGTCTTGAGAAAAGGTTTGGATGAGCAGGGATGGACTTGTCTGACCAAGGGCAACAAGTTTGTGGTGGAGGTGGGCAGCAATTTGCCGTATTGGGCGAAGGTCGACACGTTGATGCACGAGTGGGCACACGTTTTGACGTGGTTGGGAAACGACTCCCGGCACCACGGGGAGGAGTGGGGTTTGAATTACGCCAGGATTTACCAAGCATTTCTCGATTGGGAAGAAGAACAACCAAACTGAGAAGGAGAACGACGTGAACAAGAAACCAACGAAATCAACGAAACGACGAAAACCAAGTTTGTTGGAAGAGGCCAAGAAGTTGGCACCCTACAGACGGGTTTGGACCGACGGAATCGACGCTGCTTTGTTGAAGGAACTTCGGGAACTTCGGACGTCCTACAAACGCGGTGAATTGAAACATGTGTCTGCTACGGCGTTGTTTCGGATGGTCCGGGACAACGGTGTTAAAGTCGGTGCCTCGACTTTCCGAGATTGGTTGAACAGTGAGGTATAGATATGAGCAAAAAATCGCTATTGGGTCAGGCCAAAGCTGAAGAGCACGTGGCCGACGTGAAGCAACTCCAACAGCAAGTGAAAAGGTTGGAGGGCGAGAACGACGATCTGACTGCCCGGATGGTGTTCGATTCGGAATCCCCGATCGTTCGCAGTCAGGTGATTGTGTTGTTGACCAAGGGAAGCAAGTTCATGGAGTTGTCCACCTTGGCTGCTAAGATGGGAGCTTCGGAACGACAGACCATTGACATGCTCAATTCCCTCAAACTCTCCGGCTACAACGTGGTGCAGCGTGGCACCAAGGTGGCAATCGTCGGGGAGTTCATGCCGAGCCCCAAAGAGACAATCAAGATACCAATGAAGGGCCGGCGGACCTACACATTTGGTGTGGTCAGCGACCCGCATTTGTGCTCCAAGGCTCAGCGTTTGGATGTGCTGGAATCGGCCTACAACGAGTTTGCCCGCCGAAAGGTCAAGGACGTTTATTTGGTGGGAAACTACATCGACGGCGAATCCCGGTTCAACCAGTACGAATTGCTGGTCCATGGTGTGACGGATCAGGTGATGTATTTTGTGGACCATTACCCGCAACGGGCGGGAATCACAACGAAGTTCATTGCCGGTGAATGTCACGAGGGTTGGTATACCAAAAAGATCGGGTTGGACATCGGCAAGTACACCGAGATGTTCGCCAAGGATATGGGCCGGAACGATTTGGTGTATCTCGGCCACCTGGAGCGGGACATCGAATTGAAGACGTCCAAGGGCAGTTGCATCATGCGGCTGTTCCACCCCGGTGGCGGCACGTCCTACGCGTTGAGTTACAAACCGCAGAAGATCGTTGAGGCGTATTCCGGCGGTGAGAAACCCCACATACTGCTGCTCGGGCATTTTCACAAGTCGGGTTATTTCTGCCCGCGTGGTGTTCATGTTCTGTTGGCCGGGTGCATCCAAGACCAGACGAAGTTCATGCGGAAGCTAGGCCTCGCGGCTCACATCGCGTTTTGGATCGTGACGGTGGAGTTGGCCCCTGATGGGTCGATACTTCGTTGGTTGCCCGAGGAATTCGCTTTCTACGATCGGGAGTTTTACGAGGGCAATCAGTGGGCAACCTTGATGGGATGAGAAGAACAATGAAGATTTTGCTGGACTTGGATGGCGTGTTGGTTGATTTTGTGGGAGGTGCCTGCAAAGCACACGGAAGACCAAACCCCTATGCGGAACCGCTGGTAGCTACAGCAGGTCGGTATGGAATGGATGAGATTTGGGGCATGGGTGCTGCTAAGTTTTGGAAGCCGTTGAAAGATCCGAAGTTCTGGGAAGGTTTGGAGTTCATGCCAGACGCCGAAGTTTTGTTGGAGGTGTGTGAACAGGCTGTTGGAGCGGAGAATGTTTGCTTGCTCACTTCACCATCGTTGGGCAGCGGTCCTGTGTTGGGCAAAGCCAACTGGATAGGAAAGAGAATGCCAGGCTACCGTCTTAGGTTTCTGATAGGATCAGCGAAAACGTTTTGTGCCCACTCGGGTTCGGTTTTGGTGGACGATTCAGACCACAACGTCGATGCGTTCCGAAACGCGGGAGGTCATGCTGTTATGGTTCCACGTGCTTGGAACCGCCTCCACACGCAACGTCACCAAGTGTTGGATTGGGTGAAGACTAGATTGGAGGTAATTTGTGATAAGTACCGTTGAAAAAGAAGGACTTCAGTTTGCTTACAAGATGGCTATGAGGAGCCCAGATCCATCGAACCAGACCGGAGCCGCGTTGTTGAGAGGGGGCATTTTGTTTTTCGGGGACTACAACAGGTTTCCGGATGGTTATGTGGGAGACGTGGAGGATCGTGACGAGAAGTTGTTTTACATTCAACACGCCGAGCGGGCCGTGATTTTGCGGGCTGCCTCTATGGGGGTGATGACGCGGGGAATGACGTTGGTCTGTCCTTGGTTTGCTTGCGGTGATTGTGCCAAGGCGATCATCTTCGCAGGGATCAAGCGGGTGGTGGGACACAAGCAGCGGATGGAATTGACGCCGGAGCGGTGGAAAGACAACGTGAAAAAAGCCAACCAATACCTCGAAGATTGCGGGGTCGAGTTGGATTTCTACGATGGGAAACTGGATTGCGAGCCGATAATTGTCAATGGGGAATTATGGCAAGCTTGAGGAGAACGGTTTTGATGAGAAAGCAAACCAATGGGAGCACTGACCAAGTCGCTTCGGCACAGTGAAGCCGTGGCAGACACTGCCCACAGAAACGCGATACAACTCAAAGCTGCTGGCATGCTGGACCTGACCGATTCGTCCATGGGCGGTCTCAGCCAGTGGTCAAATACCGCCCGCTACACCGAACGATACGCATTGTTTCGTGGGGTGGTCTACGCGGCGATCAACGCCATTGCCCAGGAAGCAGCCGGGCAACCCGCGAACATCAGCCGCATCACGGGTTCGGCCAAAAAAGAGAAGTCCCGGGTCGGCACCAAGCACATGGTCAACAAGATGCTGCCGGCTGCTCGGGCCAAAGCTGTTGATGCTGACATGGAGGTCATCAAAGACCATGAATTCCTCGACGTGCTTGAAGTGCCGAACCCAATCCAAAACCGTTACCAACTGACCTATTCGTTCGTCGCCAATCTGTTGTTGACGGGTTGGGGTTACATCGTGGGGGGTCAGACCAAACAAGATGGGTTTGAGTTGTATTCGCTGCCGACAACTTGGATTCGGCCCGACCACAGCAAAGGACCATTTTCTCAGTTCCGCATCGTCAATCCGAAGAAACCCGACGCCGGGCATGACAGCGAATTGCTGGGCAGGGAGAATGTAGCATTTGCCCACCTTCCCAATCCATCGGACCCGTTGGCGGCCTTGGCTCCGGCTGAGTCCCAGATGCAGGCCATCCGGGTGGACGATCACATTTGGACGTCACGGGAACGGTTCTTCAGCAACGGGGTGTTTCCGAGTGTAATCGTAACGGTTGGGAAAGATCCACACCCGGGAGCAGATGGCGGTGGTGTCCGCCCGCGGCTCACGGCACCCCAACGTCGACAGGTGAACTCCGTGATCCGGAAGACAATGTCCGGAATCCACAATTACGGAAACCCGGCAATCATCGACGGTTACATCGAAAGCATCGAGCGGTTGTCGATGACCCAAACCGAGATGGGTTGGGAAAAAAGCGAAAAGATGACCAAGCAGGCTATCCTCACGGCGTTTTGCGTTCACCCCTACATTCTCGGTGAGGCGGTTGGTGGTTTTGGTTCTGACCAAGTAAAGAACATCGAGAAACGATTTTATGCGAAGGTCAACATCTACCTCGATATGCTCGGGCAGGTGATGACCAATTTCGTTGCGACGGCAGACAGCGACGACAAGCTGGTGGTGTGGTGGGAGAAGAAAGAAGCAGTTGATGAAAATCAACGTGCCAGTAATCTGTTCAAGTTACGGAGCAATGATGACATCACCCAGGATGAGCTTCGGGGTGAATTTGGCTTTGCTCCGGACGAGGACCGCAATCAATCGGTGCTTGGCAAGAGTGCTCCGCAAGCGATGAAGACGTTGGAGCTGTTGGGTGCCGGGACGATCACACCGGAGCAGTCCAAGGCGACTTTGACTGCCATGGGGCTGCCCGACGACAAAGCCGAGGAAATGAGCAAGCCCCCGGAGAAGAAAGAACCGCCCGCAGAGCCGGCCATACCGGACGAGCAAGGGGCTTTCCCGGGGCTGCCGGCTCCCGCAGGTGGAAAGCCACCCACAGAGGAAGAGGCGGCACAACAGGCCGCACAGGCGTTGGAGGGGGCTGTGGACTATCTTCGGTTGAGCCCCAAGCGTTTGGCCCATCAAATCGTGAAGGAAAGCAAGAGCAAGTGAGCACACTTCAACTCTACAAACAAGCACTTGACAACGCCCTCCGGGCTGTCGAACTGAAGGCATCGTTTGAGCGGTCCGACCTTCGCAAGGCTGTTGTCCAGGAGATTCACGTCAAGCAGTTTGAAGAGACCGAGGATGAGTTGGCCGCGGCGTTGCAGCCGATGTTTGTCAGGCAGGTTGAGAGCATTGCGACGGAGTTGGCGAAGTTGGATGTGCCTGAAGACAAAAAGAACCTCGCCCCTATCTCCGATGAAGCCCAGAACCTCATCAACCAATCGTTTGATCCATCCGAATGGAAAGATGAGCTCATTGAGCGGGCACTGCCGGTGATAGCGAAGAAAATGTTCGAGGCCGCCCATGCCCAGTTACGAGTGATGGGGTTCGACAGGAAGTCGGTTGTGGCGTGGCGGGACAAACACCTAGCTGGCAGTCACAACCAACAGACGCATGGTTCAGGCGGTCGTGGTGGTAAACGTGTAAGCAAGGAAGAAGCTCGGAATGCCATCGAAGATTACAGTACTGATCATTTTCAACGAGTGAATGAGGGTTTGAGATCAGGTGATGTTGATTCCAAAGACCCAATTGTCAGAGGTGTTGATTCCTATTTGAAAAATCAACCGAAACGAAAAGGCGATACAATTCGGAGTTTTGGTACTGACAGCGATCGTTATGATGAAGTTAAGGGAATGTTGGAATCAGGAACTTTTACAGATGCCGCTTACATTTCTACTGCAAAAAAACCTTCATTAACTGATCGAATTGCATTTACTCAGAAGATAGCACCGAAGGGTCACGTGGTGTTGAAAATTACAGGTAAGAATGGTGTTGATATCAGTGATGTGTCTTTGAATCCTACTGAAGGTGAAGTGTTGTATCCACGAGGCACCAAGTTCAAGGTTGTAAAGTTCGTTGAGCTTGAAACAGGCAGTCTATTGGCTGAGTTAGAGGAATCCTGATGCCGACAACAGCCAGTGAATGGGTTTGGGACCATGAGGCCAGTTCCTTCGAGCTTGCTCAGCTCTTGGCAGACACCGGCATGGACATCAGTCTCCTGACCGAGCTGCCACCATCTATGCGAAAGGAAATCGCAAACCAGCTCGCCGAAACGTTTCAGCAGGACTACTGGTTGGATATTCACAAAACAACGATGGGCGATGCCGAGCTGTTTCTCCAGCAGGGCTTGAACGATGGTTGGTCGATAGATAGGATAGCCCGGTCAATGCGGGACCACTTCGTTGATCCGGACGATCCAAAGGGAACCGCCAAATATGCCCGCAGGCGATCCTTGAACATCGCCAGAACAGAAGCAGGAAATGCGTTGAATGGGGCCCGGAAGGCATCCATGGATGCCCTGATGGAAGAGCTGGCCGGCCAGGTGCCGATGCGGCCGGCTTGGTTGAGCGTACTCGGCACAACGACCAGAGACACCCATGCTGCGTTGGATGGCGTGCCGGCTGATGAGAATGGTCTGTGGGATTTGGCCGGCTACAAGGTGCCGTGGCCGAGCCACATCAGCCTGCCACCAGAACTCAGATGCTCGTGCCAATGCACGATCAACATGGAATTCGGGATGCGGAAGGAAGATGCCCAACAGCTCCTTAACGAATACGACACATTCCGGGAGCAGTTCGGGTTAGCCAAGAGTGTCTGCGGATGCAGATGCGGTGAGAAACACCTGCCTCAACCAAAACCGGTAAAATAGTAAGAGGAGAAGAACCATGAAACAGAGCAACACCAGGCACTTTCGGGTGCTGGTCAAATCAACCGCTGACGAAATCAACCTGAGCCGGGAGGTGCAAGCCCGATTCGTTGAGTTGTGCGGCACGTGGCTCCGGGTGAATGGCGAGCAACTGGCGGTGCCGAAAGACTTGGACGGTGATTTGTTGCAATGGCGGCGAATGTCGGTGCGGTACGGCAGAGGAGATTATCACCACACGGCTGCCGAATTGCAATCACTGCAAAACTTCGCACAGTGGACCGTGGACGCCAATTGCGATTTGCGGAAACAACCCAGAAAGAAAGTCGAGTGGAGGGAAGGGCAATGAGCAAAGACGGTGACAGGGTGATGCGGGCACAGCGTCAGCACAAAAAGGATTGCAAGGGGCTGCCCAATTACAAAAAGTGCCCGATTTGTTTGCAGCGTGAATCGATGGGGCACGACCCATTTTGTTCTGATCGGAAGAAAATGCACACTCCAATTGGGAAGTGAGGTGGAACATGGTTGAGTTTTTGTGGGTGGGGTTGGTGTTTTTGGTGTTTGGATTGGTGCTCGGATTTGCCATCGGAACATTGTCGCCTGGACGGGAGAAACCACGTGAAGAGGATTTCATGTCCCGGGTGCAAGGTCGTTTGAAAAACGGGGACGTGTTCACGCTCACCATGACCCAGTTCGGTGATGATGATGATGATGACGATGATGACGAGGATTTCAACCCTTTACTTCCGGATCGCAAAACAGCGTTCCGATACAACTGAGGAGAACGAATATGAGGGAGTTTGAAACTGGGGCCACCAGAGATGACGACATTGAGAAACCCGATTATGAGGGGTTTCTCAGCCCATTGGTGATGGAGGAGTTTGGCAATTACATGTCCAGACATCGAAAACAAGTGGATGGGGAAATGCGAGATTCTGACAATTGGCAAAAGGGAATTCCACAGGAAGCTTACATGAAGTCTGGGTGGAGACACCTTGTCGCTTGGTGGCAGTTGCATCGGGGAATTGCCCCAGAAGAAGATGGGGAGCCAATACCCCTTGAAGATGCTTTGTGTGGTTTGCTGTTCAATGTTCAAGGGTACTTGCATGAGCATTTGAAGCGAGCCAATTACCTGAAACAAACCAAAGGGTAGTCTGATGCTGTTGTATTGGGAAGTGGTAGATGCCAACGGCGTGATCCTTGCCGCTGGGTTGGACGACGAGAAGCGTTTGGAAACAAGCGGTGGCGAGGAAGATGGCCCCGATGATCCTCACGATCAGAAAGAAGAATGAATGGTCAATTTTTTACAGAACAAACCACCCCACATAGCCGACGTGCAATGCAGTCGGCTGACATTCCAACCGGGCGACCGGATCATCGTGCGGGTTCGGACCAGACTCGACGGTAGTCAAATACGCAAGTTGCGAAAGAGCGTGCAGAAGTTCGCAGGTTGCGAGGTCGAGGTTCTCATAATCAATGAACTGGTGATGAACATCGAAGTGCAAAAGGGCATGGCAGGGACCACGTGCCCGTTGTGCGGGAAGGCAACAACACCATGAACAAATTGAGTGACTGTGAAAAGGTGTTGAAAGATGACAAGGATTTGAAACGGTTTATGCGAGCCATGAAAAAGTTCGACCTTCTGTTTTGTGATATGATGGTCAATGGGGAGGAGTTCACACTGCGGTTGGAGATCAAAGGTCGGCGTAAGAAATTGCTACACTGTCGCGTCGGTATCGATGAGTTTGACCGCGGCGATTAGAAAAAGTCAAAAAGTGGTATTGGGCCCTTCGGCAGATTGGATATAATTGGAGGCGTCCAAGGACACAATCAAAGCGACCACGAGGAGCTGCGACGTGAATCCTGTTGGATTTGTGATCGCAGTTTTTTTGTGGAGCGAATGATGAAAAATGTGACCTTTTATCTCGGACCAGCCGTCGGCCTTACTAGTCGGGAGTTGGTTATCACGAGAATGTACCGGGCAGGGGATGATTCTGCCCCGTCAGCTTTCTACGACAACTCCTTGGCAGGTAGTGCTGAAGACGTCACGGTTCCGTTGACCGACAACGTGATTTGGCAAGCTGTCTTGACAGACACCAGAACAAGTGGTGAGGTCAGTGAGCAGGACGTTCTGAATTTCAACACTGGAAGCATCCAGTTCCCAGGGCCGGCGTCGGACCACGTGAATCGTTTGCAGATTCTTTCGATGGAAGATCTGTCAAGCTCGTCTTCAACCAGTTCTTCGAGCATGAGTTCTTCGAGTTGGAGTTCTGTGTCGAGCCAATCGAGTCCATCAAGTTCGTCCTCGTCCAGTTCGTCTTCGAGCAGCTCCACAAGTTCTTCAAGCCCGAGTTCTTCGAGTCCTTCGAGCTTCAGTTCTTCGAGCCCTTCGAGCCAGTCGAGCAATTCGAGTTCAAGCAGCTTGAGCATTTCGAGCCAGTCGAGTTCAAGCATCTCGACAAGTTCAAGCAGCCCGAGTACTTCGAGCAGCCTGTCAAGTTCGTCCTGGTCAAGCCAGTCGGATTCCAGCGATTCGAGCAGCCCAAGCAGTACTTCGGAAAGCTCCACGAGCGAGTCGAGTCCTTCAAGTTCGTCTTGGTCCAGCCAGTCGGGCTGATAGAGTCAGAGTTAACAGTGAATGAACAGAATCATCCGAGCGTGGCAGCGATATCAGGCCAGAGCCAAAAGCGAAGGCCCGGACGCTGTCACCTTGGATGGTCGCAGAATTGTTTTGGAGGATTACGAAATGCCTCGTGAGTTCAAGATGCCGTCAAGGCACATGGACAGCGTTATTCGTCTTATCAAGACGGCTTCGTTGGATCATGTAAAACACCTGAGATCGGCGACTTACAACAACCTGAAACGGTTGGAGTTGAAGCGGGATCTCAAGCTTGCCCGAAAAAAGACACCAAAGGGCAGTGACCAACACGATTTGGGATCGATCATCACCTGGATGAACAACATTCCGAAGGCCGACAAGAATGCGGCTAAGCAACTGTTGGTCATCGATGCTACGTGCTGCCGCCGCATGGCAGGGTAAACAGTTTGCCACTGCCAAAGCCAAAGCCAAAGGAAACGGAAGATGATTTTATTTCGCGATGCGTTCCGATCGTCATGGAAGAATCCAACGATCGGGAGCAAGCCGTCGCCATTTGCTATTCACAATTTCGGGGGAAAGCAATGACACCCAACGACACCCTGCTTGCTGCCATTCGGGCACGCGGACAGAAACAGACTGAGTTCGGACACGGTATTCAGACGGCTGACGTGTTCGTGCGAACGCTGGCCGAACGGATCGGGCTTGATTCCTGCTACAAATTCGTGTCGACCCGTCGGACCAGTTTTGACGACTTGCTGCAAAAGGCTGGCCGCACGTTGGTTTACAGCAACCCCGACATGCAGATCGAAGAAAAGGACGTCGACCAGATCCGCAAACAACACGACATCGAGCTTCCGAAGAACACCCTGATGGTCTTCAGGCTCACCTTGACGACCTCCAACAAGGACCGGGATGGTGATATTCTCCATGCTGGTGGGGCAAAGCCAGACCCGAACATGTTGCTGCTTTGGCAGCATTTGCACACGATGCCGATCGGCAAGACCATCGCGGTGGCCGAGCAGACGGACGATTACCTGAAGATGGTTTCGTGCATCGTGGATATGAACGAAACCAGCCACGACGCCGCAGTCATGGTAGACAACGACATGGGCCGGTTCTCGCATGGTTTCCGGGCCATCGACTTTGAGGAAATCAAGGAAGGTGACAAAAAGAAGCCCGCGGGTTCCTACGAGATTAAGGAATTTGAGATTATGGAAGAGTCGCTCGTCAGCGTGCCAGCCAACATCGACGCCACGACCGAAGAGGTCATGTTGTCCTTGGTGGAGGGTGGCAAACTAACCAGTCCGATGATGAAGGAATACGGGAAGATGCTGCGGGAGAAGCAACCCACCCAGGTTCAAGTGCCGGTTATGTTCCGTGAGATTCAATGTGGCTCGTTGGGTGAACTCAAACAGGCACACGATGCCGGCTTGATTGCCGGAGCAGTTCAGGAGAAGAACAGTGAAAGACCAGATGACAAAGCAGGAACAGCCGGCACACCAAAAAAAACCGATGAAGCTGACGCAGACAAAGGGGACGCCGACGGTGGAAAAGAGGAAGGTTCCGACACGGAAATAGTGTGCCCGGAGTGTGGTGGCAAGATCAAGGACGGGAAATGCTCCAAGTGCGGGCACGTGATGCCGAAGCTGGACGAGGGCAAGTCGGAAGACGAAAAGGCCAAGGACATGGTCTGTCCGGAGTGTGGTTATGCCTTCAAGAAAAACAAAAAGGCCAAGGACGTTGTTTGCCCCGATTGTGGCTACGCGTTCTCGAAAGAAGACATGGGCAAGAGCTATGCTGTCGAGGCAAAGTTCTATGCCCCGCTCAGCGATTCCTATGAGTGGATCAAGGAACAATTGCAACCCCAGGTGCAGAAGCTGTTGGCTCCGGAGAAAGACGAATACTGCTACATCGAAGCCACGTTTGCCGACTACGTGGTCGTGCAGAAAAGCGGGAGAATGAGTGAAAGGGGAGAGTATTTCTACCGCATTGCTTGGATGATGAAAGATGGCAAACCCATGTTGGAAGGGGAAGCCAAGGAAGTGGAAATTGAGCCGGCCCGGGTGCTAAGACCCAAGTCGTTCGATACCAAACAGGGTCGCATCATTTCCAAGGCCAACGAAACCCGTATCCAGGACGCCGTGGATGACTTGAAAGAGGTTGACAAATTGTCCACCACCCGGCCGGTCAAGGCGTTGGTGAAAAAGGCTACGTCTACGCTGATCAGCGTGCTGAAGCAAATAGAAACTCCCGAGTCCCAGGAGCAGCAGGAACAATCGCCCATGTCATTGTTCATTGCCAGTGCCACCCCAGTGGACCGCAAACAAATGAAGAAGCTGCTCGAAACCTTTGACAAGGTGGAGCAGCGAGCGAAAGAAGTGAAGCGATACCGTGCCATGCACGGCAAGACACGTCAGGCAAAGTGACCCGACGGTCAACCCAGTTTTGGTCAACTACAGGAGAAAAAAATGAACCTGACCGAAGCTCTGAAGAATTGGCTCATTGACAAAAAGGGCATCGACAAGGATGCCTCTGACGATGAGTTCAACCGGGCCACAGCGGAGGCGTTGTCTGACAAATCCCTGTCGACCGAGGACTACTTCGAGTTGTCGAAGCAGCCCGATGATGAAGAGGCTAGCGAGATTGCCAAGCATTTCACGACGCTTGCCGACCGGCAAGCCGAAACCAACGCCCTGCTCAAGACGCTGGTCGAGAACAAGGGCGGAGAAAAGGAAGACGACAAGGAAGACGACAAGGAAGAGGAAGTGCCCACGAAAGGCAAGATTCCGACCGGTGCCAAAAAGGTCGACATCGCCGGTATTGTGGCCTCCCAGGGTGGGACGCCCACGGAGACCGACGACAGAAAGGATGCCAAGATTCGCGTCAAGGAAGCGGTTGAGATGTATGATGCGTCTCGGAAGTCCATGACATTTCCGACCCACAAGGACAACGGTCAGGAACACCAGCTTGCCGGTCGACCGGTCAAGGACTTTGGGCGACCGCTGAATGAGCCCAGCGATCAGGACGTCGCCCTCGCGGGTGCCTGGGCCAAGTTCCAGATTGCCACGGCATCGACGAAGATTGCCGGCACGGCGGCCCGGGCCTTTGAAATCATGCCCGAGCACGACAAGAATCTGCTCCACCACCTCGCTGAGAAGGGGATGTGGGATGATTCGGACGACAACAAGCTCAAGACGCGAAAGGGCTATGCCCCCGATGGCATGAAAGCCCTGATCGACGATTCGACCAGTGGTGGTCTTGAGGCGGCTCCGATCGTCTTCGATGACATGGTCATCACGACTCCGCTGTTGTACGGTGAGCTGTATCCGTTGGTCAACACGGTTCCACTTTCCCGTGGTCGCCGGGTTGAAGGCCTTTCGACGGCAACCGTGAGCAGCTCTTGGGGTGGTGTGGATGACACGGCCATCTCGCTGTTCAACACGGCAAGTTACGTGTCGGCGTTCGATACCACCATCTTCCGATGGGAAGGTTCAATTCGTATTGGTCTCGACTTCCTAAGTGACACGCCGATCGATTTCGGTCGCCACATCACCGGGCAGTACGGTGAGCGGTTGATGGAAGATCTGGACGACGTGATTGCAGTTGGGAATGGGACAACTCAACCGGAAGGCGTCATCAACAAATCCGGTGCCGTGTCGGTCAGCTTCGGTGGGGCGACGTCCATCGGCAACTACGAATCGCTGCGGTTCGGAGTGGTCAAAGCGGAGCACCGGGCCAACGTCAAGGCCTCGGCGGTGTTCTGTGGGACTGAGGAGTCTTACCAGCGGGTCATGGCACTGAACGTGGGGACCAACGACGCTCGTCGTCTGTTCTCCATGGCCGAACAGGGCCCGACCTACGACGGCTACACGATCATGAGCCGTCCTTACAAGATCAATGAGAGTCTGAGCAATCAGCAGATTTTCTATGCCATCCTGGCTCGGTACAGAATGTACCGACGCAAGGGGCTGACCATCCGCACCTCGACCGAGGGGGATACTTTAATTCGACGCAACGAAATGCTAATTGTTGCAATGGCCAGATACGGTGGTCAAATGGAACGTGGTGCGACCTGTGCCGTGGTCACGAATGCCCCGGCTTGAGTGAAACCTGTTGCGATCCGCAGGGCCGGTTTTTCGTTCTTCGGCCGGCCCTGCGGTGATATTCAAAAAATGAAGAACAAACATACAACTGAGGAGAACGATTATGAGTGCAAGTGTACCACCTTTTGGTGTAAAAGCTGACCACCCGAGAAACTGCGATTTGATTATCCAGGGCATCCCGGGCTGCCGGCTGCGGTCCCGCATTACAGCGAGCCGGACCACTGTTGTGAACACCCAAGACCCCGATGGCGAGCAGGTCATACCTCCGGACCAATCCAGGCACTTGGGAATTCTTCCCGAGATTCCTGGAATGGAAATCCACGTGAATCCGGAGAAATGTACCTACAAGATCATCGACCCGTTGTGCGGCAACAAGAAGTTGCTGAACCGAATCAAGCGGGGCCTGGAGCAAGACGAGAGGCCATTCAGAGGGACGAATTTCGACGGCGTTCCTTCCCAGGATGGGAAGTTGGATGTTCACCGGATGAAAACACTGTGCCGGGAACTGGTGGATTTGCTGGAGGCCGAGCACATGCAGATGGTCAAAGGGCCACCGCCTTCCCGGGAAGATGTTGACGAGTTGAAGGGCAAATACCTTCTCAACCCGGGGGCGAGAATCCCTAACAGCCAACCAATGTTCGAGGAAGACATGAAGGCTTACAACGCCAAGGTCAATGAGGTGCATTAGTGGCTGTATCCCGGATAGTCGCAGGAGCAGTAACTCGACGGAGAATCAGGAGAGGCCAGTCAGAAGCCCGCATAACGCACATGGTGGGCCTGGCTGGTCGAATTACCTTGACCTTGGACCAACGCGTCAAGCTGGCTACGGAGTTGGTGAAGTCCAGGATGATAAAGAATATCTCGAAGGCTGTAGTCAAGGAAACGGGACCGATGGGTGGGATCATTGTTACCCAACGAAGTATCGCCGGGGAGTTCCCCCGGGCAGACACCACCCACCTGATGAAAACGATTTTCAGTGACACGAGAAGGACCATCCGTGGTTACGAGGGCTTCATAGGAACACCATTGGACTATGGTTTGATTTTGGAGTTGAAGATGAAGCGGAGTTTTCTGGTGAGAACGCTCGAAGAGAACAGAACAACCGTGTATTCCATTTTGATGGGACCGATTTTATGAGCGTGGGATCAGCGGACATTCAGAAAGCAATTGTTGCGGCATGGGCCGCGGCAGATCTGGATTCCAAGTTCACGGACCTGAGTGGTGGAACTCCGGTCCTGAATTACGGAGAAGCAAACCCTGAGATTGTGCAGCCTTACGTTGTTTGGGATCTCACTTCAATGGTTGTAGAGGTAAGGATGACTGGTGGTTCGTCCACATTGAACAGAGAAATCCGCACGGGTAGTTTGAAGTTCAACGTTCACACAAAACCAGTGGGCGGTGATTCGAGAACGGCTGCTCAGATTGCTGCGGACTTGATCGAAGAGATTATGAAAGTTTTTGGAGGACACCCAACCGACAGCCCCGCGGATTTGTCGTTGGATGTTGGAGACCTCTTGAACATGCAATACGTTAGAGATTACTGCGTGCAAACAGACCACAACAATTACCAGTGGATACTCGAATACATGGTGACCGTCGACGTCCCCGTGGCTTTGTAGGAGAGATTTGATGGCTGAGACACTGGCGAGTCCGAAAATCAACATTCAGGTTGGTGGCACCCTGACGAACACCATGGGTGATGCTTCGGCAGCTACTACCCCACACCCGGCGGCCAACATCCAACCAACGTTGACGAGTGGTATCAGTGCCGGTCAATGCAACCGGGGTTGGCAACGCAAAAATGTCACGATTGCCCAAGGGGCTCAGGAAACTATCAGTCTTTACAATTTCGCTGGGTTGGACATCGGAGGAGGCGTGGGCAGGGACGGGGTTGGGTTGCCTTTGGCCTACGAAGAGATTGTAGCCATCGCCGTTATCAATGAGAACGCCGTGGATGCCGCCGGTATACTTGAGGTGATACCTGCCGATTCCGAGGGTTGGACACCGATAGATTCCCATACGGTTCTCAACGGTGGGGCTCTTCGTGGTCAAGGGGGCTTGGTCAAATTCCAACCGTCCGAAGCTGGGTTTGACGTGAACGGCGACACAAACCACCGCATCACGCTCCGAGCTGTCGGAGGTGCTGTTGTGTATTCAATGTACATTCTGGCACGCCATGATGACAACGAATCGAGTTCCAGCAGTTCGTCGTCGTCCACCTCGTCGAGTGATTCAGCTAGTTCGATATCAACCAGTTCCAGTTCGATATCAATCAGTTCCAATTCAAGCAGTTCACAAAGTGAATCGTCAAGCAGCTTGTCAAGCCAGTCGGCTTAGCATTAGGAGTTTTTGAACAATGGCCGAAACAATTGCAAGCCCGAAGATCAACGTTCAGGTCAGTGGTACTCTGACGAACACGCTGGATGACTCCACGGGAGGGTCGATCATCCACCCCAGTTGTAGCGTTTCACCCACCCTGAACAACGGTATTGACGAAGCCCAGTGCAACCGGGGCTGGCAACGTAGGACCATCACCATTGTCAAGGATGCCCAGGAAACCATCAGTCTCTACGACATGGTAGGGGTGGACATTGGAGCCGGTGCCGGGCGTGATGGGCTTGGCCAACCGATCACTTACGAAGAGATTGTGGCCATTGTGATTTTCAACGAGAACGCCGCCGCGGCCGCCGGGTCGTTGGAGGTGCTGCCGGCCAATTCCGAGGGCTGGACACCAATAGGCTCACATACCATTGCCAATGGCGGGGCGTTGCAGGGCCAGGGAGGTCTCGTCAAATACCAGACAGCCGGAATTGGATTTGAGATAAACCGTGGCAATGAAGACTTGGTTGTCAACGGCGATTTCGGGACCGGAGATTTGACTGGGTGGGATGATGAGAGTGCTGGCAGTGGCGAGGCTGCATATCAAAATGGAACCTGTCGGATTTTATCGAACGCAACACTTCCTGCTGACCAGGGTGGTGTCAGCAATGCGGCTGCAATTCCGTTGGTGATTGGCAAGGTTTACACTTTGTCAGGTGATATAACGTCAGGGGATAATGATCTTGAGGTTGATATTGCTACTGAGGGAATATCGGTGACGTGGACGGCGGGGGGCAACAGAATTTCTTTTGTAGCTACAGCTAATGCTATTGCTGCTGGAGGGTTGACAATAATCAGCAGTGGTATTTTCGAAACATCCCGCATCGACAACATTCAACTCCGCGAGGAGCTGGGCCACCGCATCACATTCCGGGCTGTCAATGCTGCTGTCTCTTATTCGATGTACCTGTTGGCCCGTCACGACGAGGACGAGTCCAGCTCAAGCAGCTCGTCGTCGCCTAGCACCAGCAGCCCATCATCGACCAGTTCATCGTCATCTAGTGAATCAAGCATTTCGGCCAGTTCCATATCAACCAGTTCCAGTTCCATATCAACCAGTTCCAGTTCTTTGTCAACCAGTTCTTTGTCAACCAGTTCGAGTAGCAATTCGAGCAGCAGTTCACAGAGTGAATCCTCAAGCAGTTTGTCTAGCCAGTCTTAACGATAGGAGTTTCCAATGTCAAGTGAAAACACCCTTGTCGGACGCCTCGGTGATTTCCAAGTCGGGGCCGTCCAAGTGGCCCGCACCACGCAATGGGCCATCAACCCAACCCTCGCCAGTAGCAGTGAGTGGGGAGACAGCGACAGTGCTGGCTTCACCAACCGGGCTGCCGGCCGCAAGGACTGCACGTTCAATGCCGAAGGCAAGTATGCCACCAATGATGAGCAATTCGATCTGTTCATGCCGGAGGATATTCTGGTTGCAGTACTGTGGATGAACCGTACAGACCTGTACTGGGATTTCCCACGGGCAATGTGCAACGATTTCAACCTCACGGTCAATATCGACACGGAAGAGGTCATCGGGTGGACCAGTGGCTGGGGAGCTGACGGGCAATTTTTTCACCCTGGCGAAGCCGGTGCAACTTCCAGATCATTTCCAAGTTAATCAAAATGATTGTTTACTTAGCCAGAAATACTGTCAACGGCAAAGGTTATGTTGGCCAAACCACACATACCTTAGCTTATCGGCGTAAATGCCACAAGGCAGACGCCCAGCGAGGGTCTGATTTGGTCTTTAGTCGGGCGTTGCGAAAGTATGGCATGGATGCCTTCGAGTGGAGCGTGTTGATGATGGAGGAGAACAAGGGTGATCTCAATGAGTCCGAACAGGTCTGCATCAAGTTGTTGAAAACGCACGTATCCGAGCATGGGTATAATTTGGCCAAGGGTGGCAATAGCTGTTCTGGTTACCACCATACAAAGGAAACACGTCGAAAAATGGGTGAAGGAAATAAGGGCAAGGTCATAACCAAGGAAGCACGAGAGCAGACCAGCAAAACTCTCAAAGCATTATGGCAAGACCCTGAGTATCGAATGCGGATGAAAAAACGCAAGCGGGGGAAACTCACAGAAGAAGGCCGTGCGAATATAAGAAAAAAGGCAAAGGAGAGATGGCTTGATCCGGAGTACCGAGCGAAGATAGTTAAGGCACAGGCCGGAATACCACGCGGCCCTTATTCACCGAAGCGACGAGAAGCTATTCGACAAGGAAGACTTCGATATTTGCAAAAACAGGTCCAACACGAGCCGATCGTTCCCGTCCTAGGAAATTGACTTATGAAACGCATTCTGTGCATAAGCCGCAATGGCAAACACAGTGTTGGATTGGCCCAAGAGTTGAAGAACCGTGGCTACTTAGCCACGTCGTGCCCCGTCAAATGCAAGTTCACCATTCAAACAGTCTCTGAATTGGTGGACGTGGTGTTTGTCGCCTCCAATCCAGGCAACTTGGCGGAGGTGGTGCGGGGGATGATCGACAAACCCGTCTATGTGATCGCGATGAACAGACGGGTTTCGGTGGAGGGCATTCGAGAGTTTGAGGCCGCAAGTGGCCTCCCGGATAGTGGAGAATAACATCACTCAGCAACAGGAGAGAAAACGATGCCAGAAGACATGGCAAGAACAACGGGAGCCCCGGGGGCACTGACAATTACAATCGCCGGCAAGGAATGCCAGGTCCGACCTCTCGGGGTGCGGGAATTGACGGTGGCGGAACGGGATTGCTTGGAGCGATACCGCCGCACCTACATCAAGACCTACGCCGACAACGCTGATCTGGTTCCAAATGGGCAGGTGTTGCTCATTGACAGTATGGAAACGGCAGCCAGGTGGGACGTCGGCGATCTGCCTCCCAAGACAGCTTATTCCACCGACCACGCCAAGATGACGTCCAAACTGCGGGACCATCTTCGGGACACTTTCGGTTTGGACAAAGCCCCAACCAAGAGCGAAAAGAACAAGCTGTCTTCGCAGGAGTTTGCGAAACGCAAAAAGGACAGTGACCTGTCGGAGGAACGGTGGCAGCGGTTGGCCGCCAACGCCTTGGACAACGGGGCCCTGACGGCGGCGGACTTTGAGACGATGACCGGCAGCAAGCCGGTCAAAGGCATCGTGCCCTACGTCAACTGGTGGATCACTGGCTGCTTCGATGGGATGATCACATTCTGCTGGATCGCGTTCAAGCGGGATGGTGTGACACGGGAGGAGGTCTCCGATGCCCTGACCGACCAACCGGCTATGCTGGTTGAATTGAGTCGGGAAATCGAAAGACTCTCGGCTCCCCAGGCAAAAAATGGATGACGTCTACTGCCCTCGAAGAGGATGAGGGTGGTGGACAAGAGGAATACCGCGGAGGGTTGTTGTATGGCATCGGGCCTTGGCATATTCATTATCTTTGCAGCAGCCCTATGTTGTTCAAAAATGCTGGACTTGGAATGGGTGTTCAGGAGGCGGGCGATTTAACGCTCGATCAGATCATGTGTTTGTTGGCCGATCGTAAATTGCTGTTGTCGAAAAGTGGTGGTACTGGTGGTGTGCGTACCGATCCGCTGGCCGCGGCATCTTCCTTGAAAGCTGATGAGAAGGGGCTGCACCAGGGCCGGGCTGCCGATGGGACGCCCATCAAGGCCAAGATAAGTGGCAAGAGTGTGGCGAGACGGCTGATGGAAGAAGCGGCGGCAAAGCAGAAGGCAGGGGGATAAGATGGGCCTGGAGCTTGCCAAAGCATTCGTTCGCGTCGGCGTGGATCACTCCGCGGTCGCCGGTGGTATGACTATGGTGCAAAAACAGGTCGCTACGGGGATGGTGGGTGTTCTCGGTGTCATACAAAGGCACTGGAAGATGCTTGCTGTCACTTTGATGGGTGGTTTGTCGGTGTTGAAGGCGTTGCAGTCTGCCGGCAAATTCGAGCAAACCACGATTGCATTTGAAACCATGATCGGGTCGGCCAAGGAAACCAAAAAGACCTTGGCGGACCTCACCGAGTTTGCGGCCTTAACCCCGTTTGAAATGCCCGAAATTGAACAGGCCGCCCGTGGCTTGATCCAGTTTGGCGAACGGGGCGATGATCTAATAGACACGCTCAACATGTTGGGCAACGCGGCATCAGGTACGTCTACCCAGTTCGGCATGATCGCCCTCATTTACAACCAGATCCGCGGCGTGGGCAAGTTGCTCACCCAGGACTTCCGTCAATTGTCCACCCGTGGTGTTCTGTCGTTGCAGGACATTGCCAAGCATTATGGTGTCACAACGGGCGAAGCCCAGAAGATGCTGTCCAAGGGCAAGATCACGTTTGAGGGTGTCAAGGCAATCTTCAAGGGACTGTCTGCCGAGGGCGGCAAGTTCCATAACCTGATGATCAAGCAAAGCAAGTCTCTGTTGGGCTTGTGGTCGACCTTCCAAGATGCTGTTGGTATCACACTTCGGACGTTCGGCCAGATTCTGCTGCCGGCTGCCAAGATCGTGGTGGGCCACCTCATTGACATAGTCGAGTGGGTGCGGGCCATGATAGGAACTATTGCCGAGCACGAGCGGTTCAAAAAGGTGTTGCACACCATTTCTATCATCTACGGTCATATCAAAAGCACTGCGGTTGCCGCTGGGATGGCAGTGATTGGTGCGATCCAATCGATACTGGGTTGGATGGGTTTCGCTGTCAAGGAAGGCGATACGTTGCAGGACACGTTCATTAATGTATTTCTGAAGATTTCCGAGGCGGTGTCCAATTTTGTGTTGAATTCGATTGAGTGGATACAAGTCTTCACCACCAATTGGCGTTTGGTTTGGGATATGATTAAAGCAATAGCAAACGCCGCTCTTCTGTTTATCAAACATTTGTGGACCACGTATTGGACGGATGTTTTGCCCGCTCAATTGATCAAGTCTGCTCTGCTTATGGGTGAGATACTCACCAAACTACTCACGGACGTTGTACCGAAAATCTTGTTTGCCGGACTTCGTATTTGGTACAAAATGTTCAAGAACTTTTGGACCAAAGTGTTTCCACAATTGGTTGGAGCTGGTTTGAGCAAGTTGGTGGATTTGTGGGAAGAGCATGGGTTGAAAATAGCAATGATATTCGGTGCCATAATGAGATCGGTTGGTAACTTCATGATGAAGTTGAAGGATATTATGGTGTTCAGTCTGACAGCTCCCAGCCAGGAAGTGTTGAGTGGGCTTGTGGCTGAAATGGAAAGCGAAATGCAAGTGGGAATAAGGAATGTAGTGGCCAGTTTCAAAAAGGGGTTCGTTGAAGGCAAGATGCCAACATTCGCTGATTTGTTTGCACTGGGCCAAAAAGATATTGAAGCAGCCAAGGCGGCGGGCAAGGCCATGGTCGACATGTTGGATTTGAAACAGTATTCCAAGGTGACGCAGGATGCTGTAGCGGCTTACAATAAAGCTCTCAAGAAGATGACAACCCCGGGTGAGGATGAACGGGTCGCCTGGGAAGAGGCTATGTCGATTTACAAGCAACTGCAAGGCTTCAAAGCCATGAGAGCAATGGACCGACCTCCAATGCTCGGTGAGGAAGGCAATGAAGAGGAAAAGAAAAAGAAAGAAGCTGAAATTCTTGGCAACAAAATCGGGGATGCCCTTATCAAAGCCGGCACCCGCATCGGCATAGCCGATCTGGGAACCCGGATACAAGATGCCATGTTCAAGGCCCAGAAAGATGCCAAGAAAGATGCCAAGGAAGCCAAGAAAATGCAGATGGACAAAAAGCGGAATGAGTTGTTGGAAGATATCAAAGGCAAGGAACCAGTGGTGGTGGTCGACTAATGAGCATAAATGTATCAAGCTCGGATTGGAATTTGAGAACGGTCGGTGGGATCAAGTACAAATTGCTTGAAGGTTTCCCCACGGGTTCGTTTGAAGACGAAACGGGCAGTATCGAAGAGCAGTACCTCATCCGGGCCAACCAACTCAACGCATTCATCAACGAAAGTTTTCCTTCGGTGGGGGTATTCGGCGGGTATTGGCTTTTCAACGGCAAACGGGTCTGCCCACACCACAACAGAATGTTCACCAAGCGGGTAACGTTCGAGCCATTTCCCAAGGACAAGCCTGCCGATCCGTACAACGTTTACGGAGGTTTGAACAACCCTGCCTATACCCAAAACGTGAAGGTTACGATCAGTTATTCTGTGGACAAAGACCAGGATTCCGACGACAACGACAATGAAACATTCCTGACGGTCACCGCCGACACCGGTGGGGAATGGTTGGTGGTGGACGCCGGAGAACTTGCTTTGTGGGGAAGTGGGGCAAACCTTCCGGGTGGCACGGTTGTCGAGGAGTTCCAGATGCCAGCCACGCAACTCGTCCCAAAAACGCAATGGAACGTCAAGTGGCCGAAGTTTCCCAACACCATCTTGTCCGATGTAATTGAGCGTTGCCGGGAGTCCTTTGGCAAGGTGAACAGCAAAACCATGCCGTTGTTCCAAGACGCCATAAAAGAGACCATTCTGTTCACGGGGTTTTCCTATTCGCAGGAGTGGAGTTGGCGGGAGGAAGGTCCTTCCGTGTCGATGAATATGACCTTCGATGAGAAATTCATCGAAGCCGCCGATGTGTTTGGGGAGAACGTGACGCATCAGCATGTCTACCGCCCTGGCAAGGGATTCCAAGAGTTGTTGATGGTCGACGATGATGGTGTTGGGCAAAACCTTTACAAGAATTCAGACCTGAACAAATTGTTCAAATGAGCAAACCAGACGACATCCAGGGTGGCCAACCCCTCTCCGCATCGAAGTTTCTGAACCCCGTCAAGGACGCGGCGTTCAGGACTGTTGGCATGGGGTCCGGCCTGTTTGGGAATGTCAATCCAAACCAAACCATGTTGGGGTCACATACCCCGTGGACGTCGCGTGAGGTTGAGATCAGCGGTCTGAATGAGGACAGCAGCGACACGAACAACAGTGCTCGTTATCTGTGCCGGGTGCGTTTTTGGGATGGTGTAAGTGAGGTGTGGAAGTCCCGCGAAAGGGAGTGGAAGCTCGATTGTCTCGACTTGGGCAACCAGTTATTCGTCGGGGCCCGCCTAACCGCCTATTGGAACCCATCACGCATACGGTTCATTCCAACCGAACCCGGCATCGGTGCGGCCATGTTGACGTCCACCTTGACCCGTTGCGGCACGGCCACGGCAAGGGTTCTGAACCCATTCTGCGACCAGTTGCAGATCATAACGGTCAAGGATTTCATCGACATCCTGGCCGGTGACTGGCGGGAACGGTTGTTGCCGGACACTATGATATACTTCCGGCCCGTCAGCTACTCGGCATTGGACGCCAGTGGCGACTTGGATGGGAGGAGCGTTGGGAGTACGGGGCAGTATGAGATCATAGCAGCAGGGGGCAATTGTTGTGAGGACCAATCGTCCAGCTCGTCTTCAAGCCCATCAAGCATTTCGAGCACGTCGAGTGAATCGAGTCCATCAAGCGAGTCTTCGATTTCCACGTCTTCCATTTCCACGTCGTCCACGGCTTGTGGGGTCGGGTTCAGCGGAACCAAGCAGGTGATGACTGGGTGTCCGGAGCTGGTGGGGAACGTGCTGACGATTGCTTCCGAGGAATGGGTCTTCAAAAACGGGGTGCTGTGCTACGTCAATTTGTTGGATGACTGTGAATTGAATATCGGGGGCTTGTAATGACAGAGGAGAAGAACGATGTCATGTGTGTATCTGGGCGAGGCCAAAGATGAGTTTCGCAACAAAGAAATGCTATTTGCTTGCCAGATAAATGGCGAGTGTGTTCAGAAGAATGGCAACCGTCGGCTGGCCCAATGCAGTAAATGCAGGAGCCGCCTGGAGTTGGACCACCCCGATTTCGCGTCGAAGTGGGTGGACCCGGTTGTTGTCTATGACCGGCAACGAGAACCCACCACGGCCCTGCGGAACATGCTGGCCGGTGGCTCGGCATTTCTCGTTTGCGGAGGACCGTCGGCAAACCCTTTGCTTGAGCGTCTCAATTCCCGCGGCTGTTTTTCTCTGGCAGTCAACAACGCGGCTGCCCACAAGGTGCGACCGCAGGCATTCATCTGTTCAGATCCACCGATGAAGTTTCATCAGGACATTTGGATGGACCCGGGTGTGATGAAATTCGTGCCACGTCCCAAGATGCAAGGGTATCGAGCCCGAATGCGGTCGAAGATCGGTGGTGTGTTCGACAAGATGCCCATGGACATCACCGCCGCCCCCAACATTTGGGGTTTCAAACGGTGGTCGTGGTTGTATCCGGATGATCGGTTTTTCCTGTCCGATGGTTGCTGTTGGGGGAATCAAGACGACGGCCGGCAGAAGACCGGGGAAGAGAAGACCGTTTGCACAATGTTGCTGGGCATGAGGCTGCTTCGCTACCTTGGAGCAAAACGCATCTACTTGGTCGGCGTCGATTTCTACATGACACCCGAACTCAACTACTCATTTTCCCAGGCCCGGGACGCCGGTGTCTCCGCCTCCAACAACGAGCACTTTGCAACCGTCAGTAGTTGGCTTTGCAGGATGGTCAAAGCGGGAACATTCGAGCGGTTTGGCTTGGAAGTGTTCAACTGCTGCGAACGGTCCGGTCTCAGAGCCTTCCCGTACATGCCGTTTGACGAAGCCCTGCCGGCGGCAAAGGGTATAATACATAATAGAGAACAGGCCGAAACGGGCGAACCCGATTGCGAGGGCTGGTATGAGAAGTCGGAATGCCCGAAGTGTGGGTCGTGGCACGTCCGCTACACTGCCGATCTGAGCACATGTTTGGCCAAGAATTGTGGGTTCCAGTGGAACACGAAGAAACCACCAAAGCTCAAACCGGAGAAGAACAAATGAGTGAAGAATTGAATGAATATGGGGTGCCCGTAAGATTAGTACCTAAGGAATGGTATGAAAAACCACTGCTGCATATACGCAAAGTGCTCAGGGAAGTACTGGGACGTTGTTGTGGCAATTGTTTGAATTGGCATCACCTTATTGGTGAAAGTGGGCTATGTTCTTGCACCAAACCTACCTCGGCAAAGGACATGAAACAGGAGTCCGATTGGTGTAAAAAATGGAAGGACCCGGCACACCATACAGAACTAGATTGTTGGAAAGTGCAACAAATGTACCGTGTGAACGAGCATTTTCCTATGGGAATGACTTGTCAACACATGGAAAATATGATTCAAAAAGAGATAGATAGTATCCATGCGGACTAATGTTCGCAAAAACCCCTCTCAAACCGGAGAAGAAATGATGAACAGACGAGAACTGCTGGGGGTGCTTGGATTCAGTTGGTTTTCCTTGTTGCTTGGGGTGAGACACGAGCAACAGATGGGTGACGATGGGTGGCGGTCAGCAGACAACCCACCCGAAATGCTTCGGATGTCGCTGTACGTGACAGGGCCTCTGGTAAGCAGGTCTCTGAATGTTCTGTGTGAAAACGAATCCCAAGTATTCTATGGATATGCTTGTCCATCGGAAAGTGGATATGTTCGTTGGTTCACAGAAGATGATTACACACAACTCTATATGATGGTGGTTGACCGGTGGAAGCCCATCAATGTCGACCCCAAAAAACTACACTGCCAGTGGAATATTACAGATTCTGATCTTGCAAAAAGTCATAAAGCTGATTACGCGGAGGGGCGGTTTCCCAAGATGAAAATCACGAAACGGGTATAATCCTTCAAACCGGAGAAGAAGAAATGACCAAAAAGTTCAAACCTGAATGGGAGAAGAAGTGCTGGGGGGCCGTTCAGCACATCTTCGCAGATGCCGAAGGCCCTGCCCCGGCGGCGGCTCTCAGCAAGCTGCAAGTCGACGCTGGTTGGCGGTGCTCCCGCCATCTCCACGAACACCGTTACAACCTGTTTTCTATGACCTTGGGTGTTTTGGTGATCGAAGGGTGGGAGCTGTTGTCGCTGGTTAAGACCACGACCGTGTTGCAACCTGGGGAAGTGCTGGTTGTTCCTCCTATGGTGGTTCACCGATTTCGTGTTGTACGGCCTGGGTCTCTGGTCGAATTGTACTGGTCTGACAATTCTTGGCAGGATTGCTCGATGGACGACATCGTGAGATTCGATGTGGGTGGCCGGGACGAGGAGATTACTTCGTTGGATCTTAGAAGAGTGGGGTTGTGATGACACCAGAATATACAACAGTGGTGGGCGTTGACCAGAAACATCTCCAGCAATTGGCCCATACTTGGCCGACTTGGAGAAAGCACAAACGAGCATTGCTTGATGCCCCGATGATAATCTTCTACGATTACCGGGAGGTTACTACGGAAGCGATTCGGGTCGTGGTCGACCACCCACGGTTAACAACGGTGCCTTGGCCATTCTTCGCCGATGTTCGGTTCCAAGGGGCCAACACCAACAAATGGGACGACCCCCAACGCCACAAGATGCTCTGCGGGTTCGTCCACACGGCAGCCAGGCATGTCCATACTCCATACTGGTTGAAGATCGATTGTGACGTTGTGGCGACGGGTGTTGATGATTGGATCGATCCGACATGGTTCGACAAAAATCCGGCCATCGTGGCCCACCGCTGGACGTTCACCAAACCACCGGACCAGATGGATCTGTTTGACCAGTGGGTCAAGGACAACCGTGAGAAGCTCCCAGGCATGGTGAGAACGAATCCTCTCGAAATACATCCTGAACCAGACTCCGACCGCGTGAGCCACAAACGGATCATTTCGTGGTGCGGATTTTTCAACACGGATTTTACAAGGTATTGTGCCCATGCCGCTGCGGACACCTGCGACCCCTTGCACCTGCCACAGCCGTCTCAGGACGGGTATATGTTTTATGTTGCAAAGAGGTTGGGGTTGCCAATACAGCCCGTGAACATGAAAAAAATTGGGTGGCAGCATTGGGGCACAATGCAAAACGTGATCGAACATTCAAAACGAGCTATGGAGAATGAATAATGTGTGCCAGTCGTCTATTGCGTCGCTCAGGAGTTGCAGTGGGGTTGGTGGCCGAGTCGCTTGAGTGGAAAGCCGATGTTATCTACCAAGTCGGCATCGGTACCAGGTGGGAGGAAATGGACGTGCTGATGGAAGAGTGGGGGCCCGACCTGACAATCATTGGCGTTGAAGCCCATCCGTATATCGACATGTCCAAGTATCCCGGTGAGGTACACCACACAGCTTTGTCCAACTACACGGGCGAAACCATTTTGAACAGCAAGAAACGGCACAAGGACGGCTCTTCATTGCACCCGCACAACAAGCGGGCCGATGAGAATTATGACGAAATTAAGGTGCCGGTGACGACACTGGATGTGTTGTTTCCATCCCCTCGGTTGGGCAGGGGATTTGTGGTGGAAAAGATTTTGCTCTGGCTTGATTGCGAGGGCAGCGAATTGGCCGTGATGCAAGGCGGGGTGGAGTTTCTGGAGTGCGTGGACGTGGTCAACATCGAAATGACCGCCCGCCCGCCCGGCGTCGGTTGGGCCACCCCCGTGCAAATTCACAAGTATCTGGTGGAGCGGGGTTTCTGGCTCCAACACATTCACACGCAACGGATCGACAGCGGTCAGAATGATGGTGTCTATGTTCGGTCCCATCTGTTCAAGCCGGAGTATTGCTGCGTGCCACACGAGATCATGCGGTGGGACGAAAGTCAATGGCCCATGAAAACAGTTAATTGCTAAAAATTGCTCTTGGAAAAGCCCATAAATATGCTATATTCCCATACAGAGGTTTGGCAGCCCAACAATCAACCCCGTTCTGTGAGATACTCTGTTGCCAAAACTCGTCTCATAGTTCGGGTTTTTTTATGGAAATAGAATGATGTCAAAAGTTGAATACCGACCAGTTCCTGGTTATTCAGGGGCTTATCATGTGGGTGATGATGGTAGTGTTTGGAGTTGTAAATCAGCAAGCAAAATATGGAAATTGTTGAAACCCCATATAATGAAACGGGCAAATGGTGTTCCAGTCAGTTCCTACGTGCAGCTAAGCAGTGGAAAAGTCACTCGATGGTTGGTACACAGATTGATTTTGACAGTGTTTGTGGGGAGCCAACCGTCAGGAATGGAATGCCGACATTTGGATGGGAGTTGCCTCAACAATCGATTAGGCAATTTGAAGTGGGGCACACACAAGCAAAACGGGAATGACATGAAAAACCATGGCTCGTTGAAGGGCCATAGAAATGGTCGTGTTGTATACTCTGAAGACGATGTGTTGGAAATGCGGAAACTTCGTCGAGATGGGTTGCCTTTACAAGAGATAGCCAAACAATTCAAAGTGCCCTATTCAAGTGTAACTTGCATTACCAACGGAAGTTGTTGGAAGCATTTACCAGGAGCTTATTTATGCAAGAGATAATGTACCTGATGTCACATCCGGCACACATGCCATATTTGATTACAAGTCTTTTCACCCTGCAAAAGCATTGGCAGGGCCGTGTTGTTGTTAATGCTTGGAAAGAGTCGTTTGGAATGGTGGAGAGGGTGTTACATGAATTGAACAAATCTTCAAATGGTTTTTCCATGGACATTCGGGCAGAGTTACAAGAACCCACCTGGCGAGGCAAAAACGACCAGTTCCTTTCAAAAATAGAAATGGCCATGAGTTCAACGGCCGACACGGTTTTGTACCTTGATGCCGACACCACGATCCATGGCGATTTGACTCCGCTGTTCGAGCATGCCGAACGCAGTGGTTTCTGTGCCACCCAGTTTTGCGGATGGAAGATGGATGGCATGGCCTTGAACCGGGTCAAAAAGTTGTCCCTATTCCCAGAAATCCCACAAGAGAACATTGAGCATTTGTCACAGAACCCGGGATGGCCCAGCGTCAACGGGGGTATATGGGCAGCAAGCCCTGCAAGCCCCGTACTGCCCGAGTGGTACAGGTGGACTGACATGGCCAAGAAGGACGTGTTCATAGCGGACGAGGCTGTCCTGCACGTGTGTGCCTCGGTGTTCTGTCCGCTGGGTGAAATGACGATTCTCTGCGGTGGTCATTTCAATTGCTCGCCCATGTACCAGCCGAAGTCCCTGCCGGACGAAGCGGTGAGGATTTGGCACTTCCATGGCGACAGCAACACCCGACCCAACAAAAGCCAAAAGGGTTACGATATGTGGTGGCCGATCTGGCAAGAGTGCTTGTGCGAAAACATAGGAGGTTGTGGGGAATGGCAGAATTCGGAAATCCGAAACAAGTGGATGAAACAACTCCCAGGGTCCTTTCGGGCCTGATGGCAGTAGGCCCAAGCACCCGCATCCGCGGCTCAGAAGGGACCAACCAAACCAAATGGCACCCGCTGAACTCGATGTGGTTTGATTGTTTGCAAGCCATGATCGATCTGGTTGACTATGCCGTGGTCCGCATGGATGATCGGTTGACGAGGAGCCAGCAGGATCAAATCCGAGCACTCGTGAATGGCAAGGGCGAGGCCTTCACCGGCAAGCTTATTGCGGATATTTCGGCAAACGACTGGCGTGACGAGATGCTCCGCCGGCTGGACGATATCAAACCCGACCTGGTTCTGACGCCGGACTGTGACGAGATGTTCGGTCCTGGGATCGAGCAGGACTTGAAACGACTTTGGGATTCCGATGCCTGCGGGTTGATGTTTTCTTTCGTGATGGCACCGTCGGGCACCCGGGTGTATCCGAACCGGCGTCAAATGAAGGTGTTCAAGTGGGAATCGGGCTTGGTCTACAATGGGGGCACGTTCTGCGTCCCGGGTTCGCTCAAGTGCAACAAGAGGCATCCCAAAATGCAGGCACGCACCAACATCATCCACCACGCTTTCATCGACGAGCCTTTTGCCGCCCCGCAGGCGGTGCAAACCTCCGGCTCCGTGACCCTTTCGGTTTCGATCAGTGGCAAATCGGTAAGTGAGTGCCTCCGGGAGTTGGGACAATCCATGAAGAAGTTTGGAAAGTGAAATGCCAGCAATAATCAGAGTGTTGTGGGGCGAACCCGGAAAAGACCAGCGTTTTAGCAAGGTCTGGAATTCGGATGTTTGCAAACGGTTGACCGAACCTTGGAACTGCCCGCAATGGGTCTATGTTTTCGGGCGGGCCAATGCCGATCTGATTTGGGAGACGGCCAGCAAAGAGGTCCAAGAGAAGCTCACTGTTGTGACGGTCGACCCCGACCCATTCCCCGACGGGAAACGGGACTACCGCCGGGAAAGCGATGGGAACATCATCCGGCCTTGGCACTACAAGCTCTGGTTGCAGAAGGCTGCTCTGAAAAACCATGACAAAATCATGTACTGCGAGAGCGCTGGTCTCGGCCCGGGCAGCCACATCCGCCGAGGGCCAGAATTCGGTGTCGTAACGTAACTCCACCGCGAAAGGTGTGAGCGGTTCCACAATCGGAATCAACTCCGTGAAATCCGGGTCCTCTTTCACACATAACCTCACCAACTTTGCGAGATTGTGGGTGAAGGGAAAGTCTATAGCTCTATGAGTAAGAAAGCTCTTGAGAAATTTCTCCGCGGCCTGCTGGGCATGAAAACATGCGGCATCGAGCGCGCCCGCCTGCCGCGAAGCGCTTAGGGCTGCGAGGTCGCTTTGAGCCTTTCGCCACCAACCTTTTGTCAGGTCATTGCGTTCTTTCATACAGCACCTTTCCCTCCCGCAGCGCCGTTGTGATAAAGGCTGCCGGGACAGCGCTCCATTCCTTAACTTCTGCCGGCGTATAAGCCACGAGCTCTACCTCGGCCGGCAGGTCCGCCAGAGCCGTGTAAAGGGAAGCACACCTCCGGTAACGCGGCTCCCTGGATTCAATAATCAGCAGCAGATCAAAGTCGCTGTTCGCGCGGGCGTTGCCGCGTGCACGGCTGCCGAACAGAACCACTCGCTGCGGGTTAGCCTTGGCGACAATACGACGCACCATCTCCGGTAATAATGTGGAATCTTCAATCATACTCGAACCAACCCGCTTTCTTATTTATAGCGAAGCTTCTTGCGGAACTACTCTATATTATCAAAGATTTATTCTTTGCAAAAGGTGTTAGGTTGATTTATTCATCAGCTTATCTGAATTGGTGGGGGGAACCGAATGTAAGCAAGCTAAAGCTTGAACTCCAAACCTAAATAGTCGAGCTGATGGTTGAATTCCGAATGTAAATAGGCAAGCTAAAGCTTGAACTCGGAGCGAAACAAGGTATGATTTCAAGTTCAAACTGAGAGTTTATCTGTAGAGGACTGGACGTTATGGTTGAGATGGAAAAGCTGGTCTCGCTGTGCAAGAGGCGGGGCTTTATTTATCCGAGCTCGGAGATATACGGCGGTATCAATGGATCGTGGGATTACGGGCCGATAGGGACTGAGCTGAAACGGAATATCAAGGAACAGTGGTGGAAGAATATGGTACAGAACCGGCAGAATGTTGTCGGGATCGACTGCGCCATAATCATGCACCCCGATGTGTGGAAGACCTCGGGCCACGTCGACAGCTTTCACGACCCGATGGTCGACTGCGTTGACTGTAAGAAGAGGTTCCGCGCAGACCAGCTTGACGAGATGAAGTGCCCTGATTGCGGCGGTGAGCTTACCGAGCCAAAGCAGTTCAACCTCATGTTCAAGACGTACCTGGGCGCGATGGAGGATTCGCAGTCGGTTGTCTACCTGAGACCTGAGACCGCTCAGGGTATATTCGTCCAATATATAAATGTGCTGAACGATTCGCGTCAGAAGATCCCGTTCGGAATCGCCCAGACAGGCAAGGCGTTTCGTAACGAGGTAAACCCTCGCAATTTCATTTTCCGCTCGCGCGAATTCGAGCAGATGGAGCTTGAGTTCTTCTGCCACCCGAGCGAGGCGGACAAGTGGTTCGATTACTGGGTTAGGGAACGGGAAGAGTGGTACGGTTATATCGGAATCAAGCCGGATAAGCTCAGGATCAGAGAGCACGATGAGGAGGAGCTTGCGCATTACGCCAAAGTGTGCGTTGACATCGAGTATGACTTCCCGTTCGGCTGGCAGGAGCTCGAGGGTATAGCCAACCGGCAGGATTTCGACCTGAGCCAGCACCAGAAGTACAGCGGCAAGAAGCTCGAGTATTACGATGACCAGACTAAGAAGAGTTATATTCCGTATGTTATCGAGCCGTCGGCCGGTGTTGACAGGACAGTGCTTGTGGCGCTGTGCGATGCTTACGAGGACGAGGTTGATCCCGAACGCACGGTGATGCACTTCTCGCCGAGGATAGCGCCAATCGAAGTGGGCGTGTTCCCACTGATAAAGAAGGCGCCGCTCATCGAGAAAGCGACCGAGATAGAAAAAATGCTCAGGCCGCATTTCCGCACTTTCTACGACCAGGTCGGCTCCATCGGCAGGAGGTACCGCAGACAGGACGAGTGCGGAACTCCGTGCTGCCTTACAGTGGATTTCCAGACGATCGAAGAGGACGATTGCGTTACACTGCGCGACCGCGACTCGCTCTCGCAGGTACGGGTCAATGTAGATACAATCGTCACCGAGGTGAGGAAATTCCTCGACAGCCTCTCCGGGGAAAAACAATAATGCTCGTAATCGGGATAATCATACTTGTGATACTCGATATTATCGCGATATTCGACTGCCTCGAAACAAATAAGGACACGACGCTGAGGCTGATATGGATTCTTGTGATAATAGTTTTTCCCGTCATGGGTATGCTGGTGTACTTCCTGTTCGGGTTCTCAACCGACAGGCAGCTTTCGGTGTAGTCATATCCTCCAACTTTCACCTGATGTTCGTCGGTCTCATAATGTGCTTTACTTAAAACGGGCACAGGTGTAAGATTATCAAAGATGCATTCAATACGTGTTTAGTAATGGAGGGCTGAGTAATGTCTTTACGACGGTTTTTTATAGGTTTGTTTGTTGTTTTTCTTTCTGTCTCAGGCGCTTTTTGCGCCGAGACCAAAGTCAGAGTCAAGTTCAAGGAAATCGCGCCGTTAACTACGGCCTACGGGTACGAGCTTGGGCAGGGCAAACCGGGGGATATTTTCGAAGTCCAGGAGGCCCGTGGCGCTATGATGTTCGGATATTATCCGACAGCACTCGGCGGTATACGCGGTTACGTTGCTTTATCGGATCTCGAGGTCACGGAAGAGCTCGAGGCTTTTATCGAGGCGGAAAAGGCCCACCGCGAAAAGCTGAAGGTTGCCCTGGAAAAGAAGGTCGAACTATCAAAACTCCCGCAGCCGCCGGGTAAGGCGCTGACGAAATACTTCGAGGAAGAGGAGAAGGATTTCACGACGGTAAGCGGCGTGATGCTCGAGTCCGTAACCTGGACCAGGGATAAAAGCCCCTATCTAATCACCGGTCCGGTGTATATCCCTTCGGGCGTTATCCTCTTTATTGACCCGGGGGTGGAGGTATATTCTGAGAGGTCGAAAAATCCCGGTGCACGGATTTCTTCCGGGCAAGTAAACGGCATAATAGTTGCCGGTAATGTCATGGCCATCGGCCGCCCCGACCGGGGCATTTCATTTCGCGGTTTCAGGTCAAAAACCAACGACAGGAACACGTGGGGCGGGATACATATACTTGATACAGCCGATCCGGGCAGCCTGTTCCGCTGGGTGGTCTTCGAAAACGCCGCCACAGCAATCTCATGCGGCAGGGGGCCTGTTATCTCGAACTGCATTTTCCGCTATAACTATTCAGGTATCCTGCTTGACGAGAAATCCGATGCGGCAAACGTTTTTAACAATGTTTTCATTTCCAATACAACGGGAATCGAGGTGCGCGGGACCCCCCCGACCGCGGAGGTGTACAATAACGTTATCGCATACAACCAGCCGAACGGGGGAATACGAGCCTGGAAGGGCGCCGAAGCGCTCATCGCCTATAACGATATGTACAAAAACACCAGGGACTACATCGGATGGAGCCCGTACTCGACGGACCTTCGCGTCAATCCGATGTTCGTCGATATAGAAAATGGCGATTACCACCTCTATCCGCGTTCACCCCTGATAGGCAGGGGACGCGGCAGGTCAAACATCGGCCTCTACGGCGGACGCGACGCGATCCGCATCCCACGCGAGGAAGCGCCCGTCGAAAAGAAAGAAGAAAAGAAAGAAGAAGAAGAAGAAGAGAAAGACGAGGAAAAAGACTCCGAGAAATCGCGAAAAGGTTTTTTCTTTTAAGCCCATTCAGG
>SDBU01000347.1_pt1 | contig 65774 bp, 62 predicted proteins | sample 2277071 | NCBI WGS metagenome assembly SDBU01 (sample SAMN10397929, study PRJNA504765) | marine sediment metagenome | isolation source: marine sediment core GS08_GC12, 126 cmbsf | place: Arctic Ocean: Gakkel Ridge, Loki's castle | collected 2008 | reverse complement strand
CACAATCAGGGCTCTCATCACTTGCCTATCCCCGGTTTTGAAGCTCCGTGGCACTTCCAGACCTGCTCAGAACCCGGTTTTCGGCTGAGTCTCTAGGGCCTCATCCAGAGGGTGTGGCAGATTACGCGCGCCCTGGCCCAAGAGGTCTCGGGGGATCTCGTCGGGAGCCAGGAAGCTGCACAGGTCGAGCAGATTCACCGCGGCGGGCGACGCCCCCTGTACCTGTCGAAGCGAGATGTCCCACGTAGTGGCGACGGTGGCGAGGTAGTCGGTAGAAAGTGCGGCGCGGCGCAGGATCTCCAACTGGTGATCCTGGTACAGCTTCAAGTAATCGGAGAGCGAGCTCCCGGTCGCCTCCATGTAGGCGCCGGCCTGCTCCATGGCCAGCGGCAGGTCGCCCAGAGCCTCCGCCAGGTCATGAGCCGCCGCCTCGTCTGATTGCCCCGTCCGCTTCAGCAGAAAGTCAACCGACTCGGCCCGCTCCAGCACCGGCACGGATAGCGGCCTGGCCACGCCCCGCCATCCTGGGTTGCGAGAGGTGACCAGCACGTGGCCCGTCGCTCCCTGCGGGAGGTAGCCACGCACTTGCTCCGGATCGGGAGCGTTATCCAAGATGAGGAGCCAGCCTCCGTGCTGCCCCAGCCAGCGCCGCACGGCGTCGATCACCACGCGCTGCTCTGGCGTGCCTCTCTCCGGCAGATCCAGCGCTTGGGCGAGGCTCGCATAGTCCGCGTCCAGGGTGGCCGGTTCCTCCGCTAGCACCCACCACACCAGGTCGTACTCTGCTGCGTGGCGGTAAGCGTACTCCAGGGCCAGTTGCGTCTTGCCCACCCCGCCCAGCCCGCTGATGGCCTGGGTCAGCGCAGCAGGCTCCCCGGACATCAATGCCGTCCGCAGATCGTCCAGCAAGGCTTGTCGCCCGGTGAAATTGGGGTTGCGGTTCAGGGGAACGTTCCAGATGGGCGGCAGAGCGCCGGGGAACCGTGGCCGCTTGGGCATCGACCGTGGCGCAGCCCTGGGGAAGGGCGGCGGAACACCCGGCCTGGCGCGCCCACGCTGCACGCCAGCGAGCAGCGCTTCCCCAGCCGCCGCCTCGTCCAAACCCACCAGGTCAATGTAGATGATCTGAGGCAGAATACCCCTCGGATCGCACTCTCGTACGCGCACCGGCAGCAACGTGCCCTTCTCGCCGGTCGGGTCCTGGGCGAAGGCCGCCGCCCACTCGGGCTGCGTGAAGCCCGCGGTCAGATAGTCAGGGGAGAGGACGGCGATGGTGCGCTCGGCTTCCGTGGCGGCGCGCTGCATCTCCAGCACGAAATTGGCGCCCGGGCGAAAATCCCACGCCTGGAGCACAGTTGTGTGCCCCGCCTCCTCCAACTGCCAAGCCATCCACTCGGCCCACGCGCGATCCGCCTTGTTGTAGCTGATGAAGAAGTCCGTCATCTCCAGGCCTCCCTCAGCTTGTGGACGGCAGTCCAGCGCGTGAATCCTGTTCAGCCGCCAGTCTCTGACGACTGGGTGGCCAGCAGAGAGTGCGCCTCAACGATCCGGGGCTATCGCTTGCCTTTCCATCTGATCGACATGGATATGATCAGTGCCCCCACCAGGGCTACGATCAATACGAGGAATAGGCTCCCACGGGAGTGGATGGGAGTCGAACCCACCAGGGCCGTCTCTGCGACGCCCCCCAACGGTTTTGAAGACCGCGGAGCCCACCGGAACTCAACCACCCCCACCGATAGCATACCAGCGTTTGCCGGTGAGGTCAACTCGAAGAAGTGCCTGCGCACCCGCACTACGGGGTGCTTGAGCCACCCTGGGCAGCCCACCAGGGCTGGCAGGCACAGGTCGAATGACAGATCCGTTTTTCGACCGTCTCGGAACTTGCTTTTTCCATGCTTCTGTTGTAAACTGTAACTAGGCAGAGCTGGGGGAAAGGATGCCAGCATGGTAGATGAAGGCAAGGCAAAGGCGCTTGAAACCACCCTAGCGCAGATCAAGAAGCGCTACGGTGAGGGAGCCATCATGAAGATGGGTGAGTCAACCAGCTTGAGCGCCGACGCCATTCCCACCGGCTCCTTGGCGCTGGACGTAGCTCTGGGCATCGGGGGCGTCCCCAAAGGTCGCATCACAGAGATATATGGACCCGAGGCTTCGGGCAAGACCACCCTATGTCAACATATCATGGCCGAATGTCAGCGGCTGGGTGGCGTTGCGGCCTTCATCGATGTCGAGCACGCCTTGGACGCCGACTATGCCGAGAGATGCGGGGTCAACATCGATGAGCTCTACATCTCACAGCCCGATACCGGAGAGCAGGCGCTGGAGATCACAGAGGCCCTGGTGCGGAGTGGTGCGGTGGACGTGATTGTAATCGACTCGGTGGCAGCCCTGGTGCCTCGGGCCGAGATCGAGGGCGATATGGGAGACCCGCACATGGGTTTGCAGGCGCGTCTCATGTCCCAGGCTTTGCGCAAGCTTACCGGGGCCATAAAGCGAAGCAACACGGCGGTCATCTTCACCAATCAGTTGCGCATGAGGATAGGTGTGCTATTTGGCAACCCAGAGACCACCAGCGGGGGGAGGGCACTCAAGTTCTATGCCGCTGTGCGGCTGGACCTTCGTAGGCGGGAAGCCATAAAGAAGGGGGCCGAAGTCATTGGCAATCGCGTTCGCGCCCGCGTCAAGAAGAACAAGCTGGCACCTCCCTTCAAAGTCGCAGAGTTCGACATCATGTTCGACCACGGAATCTCTAAGGAGGGGAGCCTCCTTGACGTTGGCGTAGACCTGGGCTCGGTTGAGAAGCGTGGCTCCTACTACTCTTACGGTGACATCCGCCTGGGTCAGGGTCGAGAGAATGTCAAAGCGTTCTTGCGCGACAATCAGGAGATTGCCGCCAGACTCGAGAGCGAGATCCGCAACCGCGTCGGACTGCCACAACCTGGTAGCCACGACATAGTTGGGGCCGGTGCAGCAGAGTCTGATACTGGCTAGACCTTTCTTGCTACTCACAAGGGAACTGCCCTGCTGTGAGCGGGGCCACAGCCAACCACGTTCGCCATATCAATAGGTGTCCATTGGCAACGGTTGGCCGCCATGCTTGCCGCCAATGGTTTGCGTAAGTTGGAGGGGTCGCCGCAAGCTCCTTGGCTTGCTCACTTTTTCTCTGAGAGCGAGAACTTTAGGACAATTGCATCTGACGGACCATGTTGGTCCCTTCAACCATTTGGCGCGGGTATAGAGAGGCAATGCTCTCCACGCGTTGCGGGCTGTGGCTTCGGCTGCGGCCCCTTGTTATTGGTGGCAATCGGCAGCGGCGCGGCTGCAGGAGACCGTCGGTCAAGCATTCGATTCGGCGGATGGTGGGGCCAAGTGCTCGGCCAACTTGTCTTGGTGCAATCAGATCGGGCGAGTGAGCGACACAATGCCTGGTAAGATCACTGCTCTACGCCTGCAAAGGCGCGCAAGGGACAGAGTCAGCGTCTCTTTGGACGGTGAATATGCTTTCAGCTTGCAGACAACGTTGGCGGCTGGCCTCCACAAGGGACAAGAACTGAGCGACGAGGATATCGACCAGCTCCGAGAACGAGATGCGGCAGAACGCGCCTACCAAAGAGCGTTGTACTACCTGTCCTTCCGACCCCGCAGCGTGTGGGAGGTGCGGCGCTACCTTGGAAAGCGCGGCGTGGCCGACGCGAGCATAGACCTGGCCCTGGCCCGGCTGCGGAGGGCTGGCCTTGTTGATGACGACCGGTTTGCCCAGTTCTGGGTTGAGAATAGAGAGTCTTTCCGCCCCCGGGGAAGGCGGGCCCTACGCGCCGAACTATGGCAGAAGGGCATCGCAACAGAGATCATTGACTCGGTGGTTGATAGTGTCGATGAAGAGGCTAGCGCCATGAAAGCAGCCAGACACAGAGCCCACCGTCTAGGTCGATTGGATCAAGGGACATTCCGGCGTCGCCTGGAGGGGTTTCTTCGGCGCCGCGGATTCAGCGGCGAGGTCTCCCGAAGCGTCACCAGCCGCGTCTGGAACGAGTTAGCCGGTCAGCAGGAGACCAACCTGGAACAACGGGCGTGGCCCGATAATCGATAGATCTTGAGAAAGGACGTGGAAACATGGAGCTTGGAGGGGCTTTACTTTGGATCGTAGGTTTGCTGGGGGTAGTTGGCAGTTTCGTGTTGGGCTATGTGCTGCGCAATCGACTTGTCGGGAAGGGCGTTGCGAAACTAGAGGAGGAGGCGAACCGAAGGCTCCGTGAGGCTCGCACCCGAGCCGTGGAGTTGGAACTGGAGGCCAAGAATAGGGCGCTCGAGCTCCTACAGGAAGCCGAGGCCGAGAACAAGCTTCGTGTCAGGGAACTGACCCGGCAACAACGTCGCCTGCAAAAGCGTCAGGAGAACGTTGACCGTCGGATAGATGCCCTCGAGGGGCGGGAGCGGAAGCTGGAAGACCTCAGGCAGAGGCTAGACCGACGCCAAAGTGAGCTGGACAAGGCCTGGGATGGGCACATCGCTGAGTTGGAGCGGATATCGAGTCTTACACAAGAGGAGGCCAAAGCGCTCTTGCTCCAGCAGGTCGAGGAAGACACCCGATTGGATGCTGCGCGGATCATCCGCGAGATCGAGGACCAGGCACACCAGGAGGCAGAGAGCAGGGCGCGCGAGATCATCACCATGGCCATCCAGCGGGTCGCCTCGGACCAGGTGGCAGAGACTACTGTCTCTACGGTCGAACTGCCCAACGATGAAATGAAGGGGCGCATCATCGGCCGCGGCGGGCGCAACATTCGCACGATCGAGAACCTCACCGGCGTGGACCTGGTCGTCGATGACACTCCCGGCGCGGTAATCCTCTCCAGCTTTGACGCCGTGCGCCGAGAGATCGCCCGCATCGCCCTCAACCGTCTGATCCTTGACGGACGCATTCACCCGGCACGCATTGAGAGAATGGTGGAAAGGGCCCGAGAAGAGGTTGAGACGACGATCAAAGAGCAGGGCGAGCGCGCAGCCTTTGGTTTGGGTATCCATGGTCTCCATCCCGAGATCATCAGACTCTTGGGACGTTTGCACTACCGCACCAGTTATGGGCAGAACGTCCTTCAGCATTCGGTGGAAGGAGCGCAGCTTTGCGCAATCATGGCGGCCGAGCTGGGCGCCGACGTGGATCTCGCAAAGATGGCTGGCTTCTTGCACGATATCGGCAAGGCAGTGGATCATGAATTCGATGGCCCGCATGCCGCTATCGGGGCTGAGATCGCCAGGCGCCATGGGCTTGATGAGAGGATCATAAATGCAATAGCCGCCCACCATGCCGAGACCGAGCAGCTCACCCTGGAAGCTGTGCTGGTCCAGGCGGCGGACGCCGTCTCTGGAGCGCGACCTGGCGCAAGACGAGACTCCCTGGAGACGTACATCAAGCGAATCAAGGCCCTGGAACAAGTGGCCAACTCTTTTGAGGGGGTGGAGACATCGTTTGCCATCCAGGCGGGACGAGAGATCCGCATCATCGTCAAACCCGACGAAATCGATGATCTTGCGTCCATTCGCCTATCGCGCGACATTGCCAGAAAGGTCGAGGAGAGCCTACATTATCCTGGTCAGATTAAAGTGACGGTCATTCGCGAAACACGGGCGACAGAATACGCCAAGTAGCCTGTGCTGCGGTCCGTTGCTCGCCGTGTGGCAGCTACGCGCTGGAGGCAGTCCTGCCCGTGACACTCACATCCGTCCGAAATTGAGGCTTGTACCCCGTATGGGGCACTTGCAGCCCTTACGGGGCAGTTGGCGCAATCCGCAAAGAAGCAAACGGCGCAGAAAGGGACGGTGTCGATGGAAATCCTCAAGGTATCCGCTCGCTCCAGGTCTACTGCAGTTGCAGGCGCCATCGCAGGAGTCGTCCGTGAAAAGGGCCGGGCCGAGGTACAGGCGATTGGTGCGGGGGCTGTGAATCAGGCTGCCAAGGCGGTGGCCATCGCCCGCGGCTATCTCGCGCTTGATGGCATCGATGTGATCTGCATTCCCGAATTCACAGACGTGATGATCGGAGACCAGGAAAGGACAGCGCTGAAATTCATCGTTGAGCCTAGATGACCAGCAGAGTAGACCTGCACATTCATACGACGTTCTCTGATGGGCTCCATACACCCACCGAGATCGTCGAGATGTCTCGGGCGGAAGGACTGAGCGTCATCTCCATCTCTGATCACGCATGCGTGGATGGAGTCCCGGAAGCGATCCAGGCGGTGGCAGGCACCCAGGTTCAGGTTGTCCCGGGCGTGGAGATAAGCACCGAGGGCGATGGCCTGGAACTGCACATTCTGGGGTACTTTGTGAACCATGCCAGCCCAAAGCTTCGCACCGCCCTGTCCCGAATCCAAGACCTGCGTTTGGAGCGGGCAAAGGAGATGCTCACCAGACTGCGTGCCCTGGGCTTGGCCATACCCCTGGAGCAAGTCCAAGAGCTTGCCGGACACGGCGCACTGGGCAGGCCCCATCTTGCCATGGCCATGGTAGAAGCACATTTTGTGAACTCGGCCCAAGAGGCTTTTCAGCGATATCTGGGTTCCGACAGACCAGCCTACGTGCCTCGGTCCAAGACAACACCGGCTGACACCTTTCGCCTGATTCGCGCTGCCGGGGGGGTTCCCGTGCTGGCTCATCCGTGGCGAATGACTCAAATGCTGCCAGGTCTGGTGGCCAAAGGTTTGATGGGACTAGAGACCTACTACACGGGGTACAGCCCAGACATGACCAACTACTTGGTCGAACTGGCCCACAGATACCACCTGGTGTGTACCGGAGGCAGCGATTTCCACGGCCTGACCCTCCTGCCCAACAACCGCCTGGGCCAGGTTCATGTGCCTCTGGAGTGCGTGGAGCTCTTGCGCGACCGCCATCGCCTTCTCGTCGAAGCAACCTAGCAGAGCCTGGCCCACTGGCTGTCGGCGCATCGGAGTGGCTTCTTCTTCTCGCCGCTTCAGGCGGACTCGGGCCGCTCGCTTCCCCGTGTGCCCTGCTCTTGAGAACGACGTTCGCGCGTCTTGGGGGGGCGACCTCTGGGTCTGCTCTGCCGCGGTGATGATTCCCTGCCCTGCCGTCTCTGCTTTCTCTTGCTCCTCCGGCTTTCCCCCTGCCCAGACGACGTGTGACCGAGTCGGGATGCGCCTGATGGTCTTGCAGAGCTCTTGGCGCGCCCTGCACGCCCTCCCGCGCTTTCGCCACCCTTTTCCCTGGGCCTACCTTGGTACTCGACAGTCTGGGTTCCGGTCTTGAGCGACTCTCTGTGTCGTCTCGAGGACTGCGCGTCGCTCGGCACCTTGCCCGCGATCTTCGTCTTGCCGCCCCGCCGTTTGGCGCTGGGGGAACTCGATCCTCTGGTGGCCAAGGACCGCGCCTTGGAATCCTGACCGCGTGGTCGTTCCTCGGGCACGCTTTGGGCCCTGGCCGCAAGCTGCTCCTCCGTCACCTCCACGGTGGAACCATCCTCCAGCAGCACAATGACGGACTCGGCCACCACGCTGACCCTGATGACTTTGCCCGTGCCATAGGGAGTCGTGATCGTCCTCCCCACCTTGGGCAGCCTTTCTTTGACCTCCCTATAGTAGTCGTTTTCGTAACCCAAACAGCAAAGCAATCGGCCGCAGAGGCCAGATATCTCCATCGGGCTCAGGGGAAGACCCTGCTGCTTGGCCATGCGAATGGATACGGGGCAGAACCCCGTAAGCCATGTGGCACAGCAAACCGGCCGGCCACATTTGCCCAGCCCTCCCACGATCTTGGCCTCGTCGCGCACACCGATCTGACGCAGCTCGATGCGAGTCTTGAAAACGCGGGCCAAGGCTCGAACCAGCTCGCGGAAGTCAACTCGTTGATCAGACGTGAAGAAGAAGGTCAGCCGAGAACCATCATAGTTGTATTCGGCGCTGACGATTCTCATGGGCAGACTCAGTCTGGCAATCTGCTCCCCACACTCTGCTACGGCCTCAGCTTCCTGGCGTCGAAAACGCCACGAGTCCAGCAAATCGGCCGTCGTCGCGTGGCGCAAGATCGGCTTGAGTTCCCCTACGATCTCCCCATCGCCAACCTGGCGCCGGGGCATGGCCACTTGAGCCAACTCCTTGCCACGAACAGTTTCGACTACCACGTGGTCGTTGACCGTAAGGTCCTCGATATCGCCAGGAGAAAAGTAGTATACCTTGCCAGAGCCTCTGAACTTGACTCCACACACTATCGGCATTGCCTCATCCCCTCTCTGGGATCTCTTCTAGATGGGCCTGATCCGCTTCCAACTGAGGAGCAGCACCTCTAGAAGGAGCCTGGTATTGACATTCTGTTCCATCTGCAGCAGAGCGGCCTCTGTGCCGCGAGTTGCCGTCTTGGCGCTGGCCAGGCCACATTGACTTGCTTGCCCCCGCAGAACATCCAGACGGTCGATGTTCACCACCAGTTCCTCACATCCACTGCAAATAAGCATCATATCTCGCCACCATGTCTGCCACAGCCGTATGACGGTGGCCACATCCCCACGACTGCTAAGCCGCTCTGCGCCCTGCATCCTCGCGGCACGCCCCTCCCTCAGCAGATTCTGTAGCTCGTTGATGCTACGTTGCCTCCGAGCCAGAATCGACGGATCCTGCGTTGCCGAGATGGCCCATCCAATGCGACCGCCCGACACCTTTGATAGGAGTCTGGCCAGGTCAGGGCGCTCATGCCAGCGGCCAATCAATGTGCGCTCAATCTGCTGGCAGGACAACCCCCGCAGAGGCAACACTTGACAACGAGAAACGATGGTCGGGAGGAGCAAGCTGGCATCCACAGCGGCGAGGAGAAGCACCACTCGAGAAGGCGGCTCTTCCAGTGTCTTGAGCAACGCGTTGGCAGCTTGGACCGTGGCAGCCTGAAAATCAGCGATGATGGCGATCCGCTGCCGCCCCTCATAGGGCGAAAGGGCCAGTTGCCGCTGCAACTGGCGGATCTGATCGATCTTGATGCTGCCATTGCCTGGCTCAACCAGGAACACGTCAGGGTGGGTGCCTCGGGCTGTCTTGAGACAGGCCCTGCAGGAACCGCAGGGCGGCGCGTCGCCCGTGCAGTTCAGCGCGGCTGCCATCTCCTTGGCCAGATGGGTTTTCCCAACATTTGCCGGACCAGTAAAGAGGTAGGCATGGCTAACTCGTCCGGTGTCAATCGCTCGTTGGAGCAATGCTATGGCCCATTCATGGCCAATCGTCCGCCACATCTATCTCATATCCGCTCGGTCGCGCTCGTTCAGTTTGTGTCTCTGCGGGCGATTGTACCATGCCATCAAGGCCCACACAAGTATCTGTTCCGACTTGTGATTCCTGCTACCGAATGGGGTATTGACAGCTACCTTCTGGGCGGCTTACAATGGCTGTGCGCCAGGGCGACACTGTACGGCGAGGGGGTGCGCGGGTCAGATGAAAGTGCTGATAACTGGTGGGGCAGGGTTCCTCGGCTCGGCCCTGGCCAATCGACTGTTGGCAGAAGGCAACCGTGTGAGGGTACTCAATGACCTGAGCGCCGGAGAGCGAGAACGGCTCGATCCTGGGGTGGCTTTCTCCGGAGGCGCCATACGCGACTTGCCCAAGCTATGGACTCTGCTACGAGGCGTCGATTGCGTCTATCATCTGGCAGCACGAGTCAGTGTGCCCGAATCGATCCTCTATCCTGTAGAGTACAATGCAGTCAACGTAAGACCACTCCGACTGAGGGACTGCGCCTGACCATCATGCGTGACCCTCGGCTCTCCGCGGCCTAGCTCTTCTGCTGCCCCAGGTCTGTGCGCGTCAGCCTCCCCCCCACGCAAGACACATCATCGCGCACTTTCCGGGGAGACCGTCGTGGCTTCTCAACCGCTGGGGGTCCTAGCCCGGTTCACAGATCCTGCAGCTGGGGGGCGCCTTCGATGAGCACCATACCTGCCACAGCCTCATCTATTGAGTGGACCGTGCCACCCATGTCCTCTATCAGGCTCAGGATAGGAGCGTAGTCGAGGTCGGCGCCCTCGACGGTGATCTTGGCATTCTCGACCATACGGTCCACCTCATAGATGCTGATATTCACACCGTCCACTCCAGGCAGCTCGGCCAATCTCTGCGCTACCTCGATGATAGATGGCTCGTGGGGCTTGAGCACGTCAAGAACCACACGACGAATCATGGCCGCCATAACACATCTCCTCCTCGCAGGCTAGTGCTTGCTTGCACAAATGGCCGATACTTGGCCAGTTTAGTGTTTATGCTGGTTGCACCAGCATGGTGCGTTCTTTCTTGGAACTGAACACGGACCCTGCGTCACGAGACTTGTGCCCCGTACGGGGTACTTGCTCAGACTAGCACAGACTTGTGCAAGCAGGTACTAGAGTCTGAGCATTCCCCAAGCTCTGCCCCGCGTCTCTCTGATCCGTGTTCCGCGATCTCTCTTTCTGGCGTCTATCGCTGGGCGCCCTCCTGCTAGCGAAGGCCACTGTGCGGGCAAAGATCAAGAACCCCGTGTGAGCCACCATCTGATCTTGCGGCCGCAACCTGGACGGGACCGGCTTGTACTTGCGCAAGAGTATCTCCAGCACCTCGATAGAGTAGAAGGGATGTTGTGCCATTTCAGCGAGCAGGGTTGACACCTGGTTGGTGGTTGGCACCAGAGCGCCAAAGAAACCGCCGTCGCATAGGGCGGCGCACACCTGACTCAAGTACTCCCATGGTTCGCGCACATCGAGGAATAGGGCATCGACATCCGTCTGTGCGAAGCCTTGGGCGATATTGCGATGGACAAGCCGGACCCGGTCGAGAAGACCAGCCGCCTCCAGATTGTGCCGAGCCAGATTGAGCATGTCCTTGCGCAGGTCATAGGAATAGACCACACCATCGGGCCCCACGGCGTGAGCCAAGGCGATACTCAGAGCCCCGCTCCCTGTCCCGGCCTCGATGACCCGCTTCCCGCTGCCTACGTCCAGCTTCAGCAGAATGAGTCCGATGTCTTTGGGATAGATGATCTGAGACGCGCGCTTCACTTTCATCAGGACGTCATGAATCGATGGCTGAAGCACGACGAAAGACTGCTTGAGGTGAGAGAGGACTTCTCGGCCGAGGGGCTTGGCGATCAGCTCGTCGTGGTCTATGATGCCTCGGTGCGTGTGAAAACGGGTCCCTGCGCGCAGACGAACCAGATAGCGTTTCGCATCTGGCCCAATCAGGAGCACGAGATCGTTTTCGTGTGCAACCTTCAACGGCGGCCTCAATCTGGGGTTCTACTCTCCTATTATATGCCGCCGCTGCAGACTAGGCAAATGCGTCTTGCTGAAGGCGACGGCTCTCTGTGCCCAATTCCATGCCGGCCTGGGAACATTCGGAAGGTGGGTCATCGAGGGGGCTCCTGTGCGAGCCGACCAGCATGCCCGCTCACAGAAGCCAGCGCAGCCGCGAGGGCCGCCGGTCGAGGCGGTGCAGGCCCGCCTGACGAGTCAGCTCGACGGCCGCCGTGTGCTCCTGGGGGGTGGAGGTTCGGTTCAAGGGTGGCAGCTCCCGGGCCCTGTAGCAAGGGCGATACTGTCCCATGATGTTCAGGTAGGTGTTCCTGGAGACCTGCTCTGCCAGGAAACGAACGATCTCTGCTGTGCCAGCCAAACCCGCCGGCAAGACCAGGTGGCGCACCAGAAGCCCTCGTTGAGCGATCCCCTGCTTGTCCACCACCAGGTCGCCCACCTGGCGATGCATCTCCTTCACCGCTGCCTGGTTCACCTGGGGATAGTGCCGGACCTTGGAATACTTGTGGCCGGTTGCCTCGTCCGCGTATTTCATATCGGGCATATAGATGTCCACTATCCCGTCCAGCAGTTGGAGCGTTCTGATCGAGTCGTAGCCCCCGGTGTTGTAGACCAGCGGCAACCGCAGCCCAGCCTGGGCAGCGATAAGCAGACCCGCCATGATCTGTGGCACCACGTGCGAGGGGGATACCAGGTTGATGTTGTGGCAGCCCCTGGCTTGAAGCTGAAGCATCATGGCGGCCAATTCTTCGGGTTCCACTTCGTGGCCGGTGCCCTGCTGACTTAGGTCATAGTTCTGGCAGTATTGGCAGCACAGGTTGCACCAGGAGAAGAAGATGGTGCCCGATCCATGCCGCCCAACCAGGGGCGCCTCTTCCCCAAAGTGAGGATGATAGCTGCACACGACCGCTCTCTCGCCAGTGCGGCATACTCCGGTCGTAAGGCGCCGGTTGACGCCGCACTCGCGGGCGCAAATGTCACAGGCCTCCAAGCGCCCATAACCCTCCCGAACCCGGAGCTTCAGCTCCCCAGAGTGGAGGAGTTCGAGATAGGCTGGTTCAGAGAGAGTCATTTCATCACCTATCTTCTGACCGGTTTCCGGCCATCAGGTGGCGGGGCCAATCTGCTGAAGGCGCGGCGGCCAGCTCCCCTGGGCCAGCCCCACTGAGCCCACCTCGGTCATTCTACTGAAACGGTGATCATTGGCAAGAAGAGCTCGTGGCGAGCATCTAACAAAGTTGCCACTTGGCGACGCCGGTTACCCTGAATGCAAGTGCCCGGAGCTTCAGGAGTACAAGTGCCCCAGAAGTACGGGGTACAAGTGCCCCAGAACTACGGGGTACAAGCGAAGGCTCTCAACTGCACCAGAGAGGGGGGTCTTGGCTTTCTCTGCGCTACGGTTCACCTGTGACAATGGCCGTTTCCTCGATACCCTTTGGCGAAAGCGCAACGCGCATTTGCGTGATCGTGGAAAACGTGATATACTCTACGTAAAGAGTCGGCGGTGGGAAAAGTGGGGAATGCCCACTTTTCTTGTGTTGAGGCAGGCTTGGCTACCGCAGGAGGTTCGTCAGGCAAATGAAGAGTGAGTTCGAGATTGCAATCACTCAACTCTCCTCAGATCGCAATCTGTCTCCTGAAGTCATCCTGGAGGCAATCGAGGCTGCGCTGGTGTCGGCCTACAGACGCAACTTTGGCACGAGCCAGAACGTCAGCGTAACCCTTGACCGACGTACCGGCCAGGCTGGTGTGTCGATCAAGAAGGTGGCTGTCGAGACGGTGGGCGATGAGCGTCTGGAGATCTCACTGGCTGAGGCACGACAAAAGCACAAACCTGATGCCAAAGTCGGTGACTTTGTCGATATCGAGGTAAAGCCGCGCAACTTTGGTCGCATTGCTGCCCAAACCGCCAAGCAGGTCATCATGCAACGCATACGAGAGGCGGAGCGCGATTCGGTGTACCTCGAGTACGCTGATCGCGAAGGGGAGATCGTCAACGGTGTGGTACGCAGCGTCGATCGACGCTCCAGGAGTGTCAGGCTCAGCCTGGGAAAGGCCGAGGCGTTGCTTCCGAGGAATGAACAGATTCCGGGGGAGGATTATCGCTTCAACCAGCGGCTTCGCGTGTATGTGGTGCAGGTGGCGCGCACCGGACATGGGCCCCAGATCACTGTGTCGCGCAGCCACCATGGCTTGTTGCGCCGGCTCCTGGAGTTGGAGGTGCCAGAGGTTCTCCATGGCATCGTTGAGATCAAGGCCATAGCACGGGAGGCGGGCTTTCGCTCCAAGGTGGCTGTCTCGGCATCGCAGCCGGGGGTCGATCCGGTCGGCTCTTGCGTAGGCATGCGCGGCGTGCGCATCCAGCACATTGTCAACCAACTCAATGGGGAAAAGATCGACGTTGTCACCTGGTCGCCCAGCGCCGAGACCTTCATAGGCAATGCACTAAGCCCGGCCAAGGTGGTCGCCGTCTACCTGAATGAGTACGAGAAGACAGCCAAAGTGGTTGTGCCTGACAGGTCCTTGTCGCTGGCCATCGGGAGGGAGGGCCAGAACGCTCGTTTGGCGGCCAAGCTCACCGGGTGGCGCATCGATATCAAGGGCGAAATCGAGGCAGCCCAAGAAGCTGAGCAACTGGCAGCCGAAGCCAGGGAAGCCGAACTGCGGGCCAAAGAGCTGGAGGCAGCTCGACAGGCGGCGGAAGAGCTCTTGGCCCAGGCCTGGGCTTCGCTTGAAGAGGATGAGTATAGTCACATCTACCAGGCAGAGCCTCTTTCGATGGTCGCTGTGGCCCAGGAGGCTGCTGAGGGCGCGGCCCAGGAGATCGGGCAAGAGCAGCCGCTGCTTCAGGCTGTCGATGTGCACGAGGTAAAAGTCCCCATCGCTGAGGAGGGGTCGCAGGCCGAATTCGTCGATGAGGAACCGGGGGCCGACGCGGAGATGCCCGGTGAGTCCGACGAGGAGGCACTCGTTTCCGAGCCAGAAGTGGCCGAAGAGACGGTCCCGGCAGATGATGATCTCGCTGGAGAGTGGCCGGAAGAAGAGTTTGAGGACGAGGAGGAGATCGAGGAAACTGGCCAGGATCAGCGGAAGAAAGCACGCAAAGATAGAGAACGTAGGAGGATCCTGGAGTATGATGAGCGCCTCGGCCGCGTGGTGTCGCGCAGGAAACGCAAGCCCAGCCGTCAGGGCCTCTGGGAAGAGGGGGATGACTGGGGCTAGTGCTTGCTTGCACAAATGGCGGATATTTGGCCCGTCTAGTGTTTATGCTGGTGTAACCAGCATGGTGCAAAGCTGTATGGTGCGTTCTTTCTTGGAACTGAGCATGGAATTTGTCACGAGACCTGTGCCCCGTATGGGGTACTTGTTCGGGCTAGCAGAGACTTGTGCGAGCAAGTACTAGTAGAGGGGATTGGGTGACAAGTTCGTGGCCAAGAGACGTATCAGAAGACAGCCGCAGAGGACTTGCGTTGGCTGCCGTCGCGTTATGCCCAAGCGGGAGTTGACTCGTATCGTGCGCAGGCCCGACGGCGAGGTCGCCATCGATCCTACGGGCAAGGTCTCGGGGCGTGGGGCCTATCTGTGTAGCAACAAAAAGTGCTGGCTTGAGGCCCTGGAGAACAGAAGCCTGCAGCGTGCCCTGAAGGTGGCATTGACGGCTCAACAGCATGAGGCCATTGAGGCCCATGCGTCTCAGTTGCCAGATGTCAACTCGGAGGGAGCATAGGCCATTGTCAGTCGTCGAGGCGCGCCTGTGTGTCCTGGTGTGGGGTGCCTGGAGTACCTGTTGGTCACGCGTCAAGCCGGTGATTGCGCTGCGGAAAGTGGAATGAGAGGCCATTCGGGCCTCGGGCCATCGCGCGCTGCAGGGGAGAGAACCATGGTTGCTCGCTGAGTGGGCCCGACTTTGCAGCTCCCGATCAGCCTCGCTTTTCATCTCCTCTGCGCGTTTCCCTGGCCACCATCAACTGCTGCGATTCATTCCCCGGCGTGCTTCGCCGTGGGCAGGATTTCCCTAAGAGTCTCAGGGCGCAGTCTCCTCGGGCCCTAGTGGCGACGGCATGGCAACTGGAGCTAATGGCTGGACTTGCCAGTCAACACTTGGTTCCCAGCCAGTTCGCAGACTGTGTGCCTCACCTGGGAGGTTGCTGTCTAGAATCGGATACTGTCTCGCAGTCGCGGGAAGGGGGGCAATGATATGATGATGCAACGCAATTCTGGCGGACGCCGATCTTTTGCCAAATCAACCTCGGCAGGCGGCGCGGGCTCGGGCCGCGAGATGAGATCGTTCTCTGCGCCGGGCCAGAGCAGACCAGGAAGGCGCTCGCCTTCCACTCAGCTCGCTGCGCCAAGGCGTCCACGGCGTTTCCGCGGTGGCGGTTACCGCAGAAGAAGGCCCTCTGGACGTTCCGCCGGTCGCGCTTCCTCGGGTGAGCGTCGATCAGCAGATCAGCACCCCTCCGAGACCGCCGAGCCCACTGTGAAGGAACTTGAGCTTCCAGAACAGATCACCATTCGCGATCTTGCTGATGAAATGGGCTGCAGCCCTATTGAGCTCATAAAGCAGTTGATGAACGAGGGCGTCATGGCCAATATCAACCAGCAGATCGACTACGATACTGCGGCCATCGTCGCTGAGGATATGGGATACAAGGTGAAGGAACTCAAACCTCCGGAGCCTGAAGTCGAGGAAGCTCCCGTCCAGCCCGTTCGTCGTCGGGTCTACAGTGAGGAAGAGCAAAAGTACCTCCGTGTGCGTCCGCCAGTGGTGACGACCTTGGGACATGTCGATCATGGCAAGACATCCCTTCTGGATGTCATCCGTGCCACAAAGGTGCAGGCGCGCGAGGCAGGTGGCATCACTCAGCGTGTCGGCGCATATCAGGTTCGGGCGCGCGAGAAGCTGATTACCTTCCTGGATACACCGGGGCACGAGGCTTTCACAGCCATGCGGGCTCGGGGTGCCAAAGTGACGGACATTGCTATGCTAGTTGTGTCCGCTGACGGTGGGGTGCAGCCGCAAACGCTCGAAGCCATCGACCATGCACGGGCCGCCCAGGTGGCAATCGTCGTCGCTCTGAACAAGATGGACCTGGCCACGGCCAACCCTGAACTGGTGAAGCACCAGCTCGCCGAGGCGGGTCTGGTGGTGGAGGAGTGGGGCGGGGACACTATCTGCGTGCCGGTGTCCGCGAAAACCAAAACTGGCATCGACGTCTTGCTCGACATGATTCTTCTTGTGGCGGAGATGGCAGATCTGAAGGCGAATCCCAGGGGGAAGGTGGAAGGCACTGTCATCGACGGCAGACTCGACCGCTCTCGTGGCCCAACGGCCACACTCCTCGTCGCAGAGGGCACACTCAAGCCTGGTGATGCCCTGCTGGTGGGACGTAGCTACGGCAGGATTCGTGCCATGTTTGACTATCAGGGCAAGCGGATCAAGCGAGCAGCGCCCTCTACTCCGGTGGTGGTGATTGGATTGCACGCAGTGCCTGAGGCGGGCGACAAGTTCGAGGTGGTGGACGATGAGCGTCTAGCCAAAAAACTGGCAGAGCAGCGAGTCTTGGAATTGCGAGAAAGGGAATCGCAACCGGTCAAGCGGCTGACCTTGGACCAGATCTATGAACAAGCGCAGCGGGGTGCTGTGCAAACGCTCAATCTAGTCCTCAAGGCCGACGTACAGGGCAGTATCGAGCCTGTTCGGAACTCTCTGGACAACCTGGACGTGGGTGAGTTGAAGGTTAGATTCGTGCATCAGGGCATAGGCGACATCGGAGAGTCGGACGTGATGTTGGCAATCGCTTCCCAAGCGGTTATCATCGGCTTCAACGTGGGAGTGGAGCCATCAGCCCGGCGCATGGCCGAAGCTGAGGGGGTCAGTATCCGCACCTATGACATCATCTACAGAGTCATCGAAGACATCCAGCTCGCCCTGACCGGCATGCTCGAGCCCGAGTACGAGGACGTCATCCATGGCAGAGCCACCGTTCGACAGGTGTTTGCCATCCCTCGCGTGGGCAGGATCGCCGGGGTGCAGGTGACAGAGGGAAAGGCCCTGCGCAACAGCAAGATCCGCGTCAGACGTCAGAATGAGGTTCTGTGTGATAGCGAGGTCTCTTCTTTGAAGCGCTACGCTGAAAACGCGACTGAAGTGAGCGCCGGAATGGAGTGTGGCGTGGGAGTCGAGGGGTTTCGTGACTTTCAGGAGGACGATATCCTAGAGTTCTACACAAAAGAGGTCGTAGAGTGACCGACCTGATAGCGGAGAACGCGTGGGGGTTGGTGGCTGTCCCACAGTACCTCGCAGGAAGCACCGGACCCTCAGCGGTACATGGGGAACGAAGCCAATGCGCTCATATCGCATAGAAAGAGCAAACGCTTTCATGCTCGAAGAGATAACCCTTCTTCTACAGAACTCGGTTCGCGACCCGCGCGTGGAGCCTGTCACAGTCACCAGTGTTGAGGTGACACGCGATAGGCGCACCGCTCGCATCTACGTGGCCTGTTACTCTGGGGAAGGTGCTCTCAAGGAGGCTCTGGAAGGCTTGGAGAGCGCCAAGGGCTTCCTCCGACGCGAGCTGGGCCAACTCTTGGGTTGGCGCTTTACCCCGCAGCTAGAGTTTCGCGTGGATCGATCCTGGGAGTATGGGGCCAAGATAGACACACTCCTGGAGGCACTTGAAGAGAATCGCCAGAGCGGTGCGGGGGAAACGGGTCAGGTTGACGTGGCCGAGCACTCGCAGTGACTGGGCCTGAAGAACCTGGCTCTGCAAGAGGCTGGGCAGGGCAAGAGCGACGGTTCGGGCGATGACCACTTCTTGCGACACTCATCGGGCTGGCCTGTCGCCAAGAACGCGCGATGCGACAGAGTGCAGTCCTCTCGGCAAACCAGGGCAGGGCTTGCGACCGGACCTGGACCGTCGGCAAACGGGCCGGCAAACCGTCGGGATCCTGAATATCAACAAGCCGAAGGGGCCCACCTCTCATGATGTGGTGGACATCGTGCGGCGTCTCTCACGTCAGCGACGAGTAGGTCACTCGGGAACGCTCGACCCCATGGCTACCGGAGTTCTGGTCGTGTTGTTGGGGAAAGCGACTCGACTGGCAGAGTACGTCGCAGACAGACCCAAATCCTATCTGGCAACGGTACACTTTGGAGTCATCACCGACACCTGGGACGCCGAGGGGCGAGTCATCGAGACCCGTGATCCCGGCGACTTGTCGATGGAGGTCATCAAGCGGGCCCTGGCGCGTTTCAAAGGTGCCATCGAGCAGGTGCCGCCGATGTATTCGGCTATCAAGCGCGATGGCCAACCATTGTACCGCCTTGCCAGACAGGGGATCACCGTAAGACGGGATCCGCGGCGGGTCGAGATACATCAGACGAGAATCGTGGATTGGTGTTCGCCCGAGCTTGTGGTGCAGATCGATTGCGCCAAAGGGACCTACATTAGGTCCCTGGCCCACGACCTGGGTGAGGCGGTGGGCACGGGAGCCCATCTCTCGGATCTGACTCGATTGGCTGTAGGTAGCTTTCGCCTGGAGGATGCGGTCAGCTTGGCCTCGCTGCAGGGCGAAAGGGCCGACGACCGGTGGAAAAGACACCTGCTACCCATGAGAGCGGCCTTGGGCCATATGCCGGGCGTCGCGGTGGACCTCGGTACAGGAAGGCGCATAAGCTGCGGCCAAGGGGTACAGCTTGAGGTGGCGGCAGATGCCAGCCTCTGCTGCGCCTATACAGTGCAGGCCGAGAATGGCGAGCTCCAGCTCCTGGCCGTGCTCAGGCGTGATCAGAAGGCCGGGTTGTGGAGGCCCCACAAGGTGTTGCGTGCGCTGTAGGGGTCGGCGAGGGGTGCGCTGGGGCGGCTGGAAAGATGATAGCCCCTTGTCCATGAAAGTCGGTCCGGTGGCCAGGCCCACAGCACGTCTGCGGCCCGTGCGGGCTGCGCTGTCAATATGAGAGTCATCAACAGCCTGCTCATTCCGAATGCAAGTCAGTCACCGAGCGCGCTGGGGAGAGTGCGGAGTCTCGGCGATCTTGGCTCAGACGTGCTCCTGACCATTGGCACTTTTGATGGGGTCCATCGGGGACACCAAAGTCTGTCGGCGCGGCTTGTCCGCTGTGCCCAAGAGACCGGGCGCTTGAGTGTGGTCTTGACCTTCTGTCCCCAGCCGAGGCTGTTTCTGCATCCCGAGATAGAGCCAGCCTATCTGACCACCAAAGAGGAGAAGGCGGCCCTCCTGAAGTCTTTGGGCGTTGATATGCTGCTGGTGTTACCCTTCACTCGCGAGCTCGCCGATACGTCCGCGGAAGCCTTTGTGGGCCAGCTCTACGACAAGTTGCGCATGCGCGAGCTCTGGGTGGGTGTGGGTTTCGCTTTGGGGCGTGGAAGAGCTGGGAACACCAGTCGGTTGCAGGCCCATGCCTCGAAACTGGGGTATGTGCTGCGCATCATCGACCCGGTCTGTGATGGCGAGCAAATCATCAGCAGCACGCGCATCCGTCGCCTGCTATTGAAAGGGCAGGTGGCTGATGCGGCGAGGCTCTTGGGTCGCCGCCATGCCCTGGCGGGAAGGGTGACCCTGGGCGCGAAGAGGGGGCGGTCCCTGGGCATTCGCACAGCGAACCTGAGACTGGACACCGAAAAGGCCGTCCCGGCCAACGGCGTCTACGCCGTCTGGGTCCTGTTGGAGGGGGAGCTTCATCAGGGCGTGGCCAACGTGGGGGTGCGCCCCAGCTTTGGGGGTGGAGAGCGGTTACTTGAAGTGCACCTGCTCGACCACGAAGGTGATCTATACGGCAAGAGCCTTGTGGTAGAGTTCGTGCAAAGGCTCCGTCCAGAGATCCGCTTCGCTGATGCGACTGCCCTGGTCCGACAGATTCGTCGCGACATCGATGATGCCCGGGCCGCGTTGATTGGCAGGAAGGTGCAAGAGATCGATGGTGCGCTCGCAGAGCACAGGTGACGGGTGCCGACTTGTGGATGAAGGTCATGCAACCGAGTGCTGCAGCCGATGGGGAAGAGCAAGGCTTGCCTCGCTTCGAGGAGCTCGATCATACCGCTGATCTGTGCATCCGAGCGTATGGCTCCGACTTGAAGGAGCTCTTTGAGTGCGCGGCGAGAGGCATGTTTGCCTTGATGCAGTCTGAGCCCGGGGGGCGCGGAGAGCAGGTGTCTCACCACATCCTTCTCCAATCAGATGATGTTGAGGCCCTGTTGGTGGACTGGCTCAACGAGCTACTCTACCTTGGTGAGGCCGAACAAGAGTTATACGATGTCTATGATATGAGTCACCTTGGCGAGAGGAGTCTGGAGGCCACTGTGAGCGGCGAAACCAACCATCCACCCCTACGAGGCATCAAGGCGGCAACCTTCTTTGACCTGCATGTCACTCGCAACAGCAGCGGCTACCAGGCCACCATCACATTCGATGTGTAGCTGTCGCGAAGCCCGGTCACGGAGTGCAGCCGCCGGTGGTTGCGGTCGTGTCCGATTGATCGGTATCACGTATACTCGCAAGATGAATGGAGAATGCTATGATCACCAAGCGAGACCTGGTCAGGATTGAGCCCCTCTTGTACGAGATCCCTGCCAGCTACCGCGATGACATGCGCGTTCCAGCCAGGATCTATGCTGACCACTACATCCTGGAGAACGCGCTTGGCGATCGCTCGATGACCCAACTCGCCAACACCACCACCTTGCCAGGGGTCGTCAAGTACACCATGGCCATGCCCGACATGCACCAGGGGTATGGCTTCCCCATCGGGGGAGTGGCTGCCACCCTCTTGCCCGATGGAGTCATCTCGCCAGGCGGCGTGGGATACGACATCAATTGCGGCGTACGCTTGCTGACCAGCACGATCGAGGCCGATGCCATTCGTCCCCATATGGACGAACTCATGAGTGCTCTCTACGCCAATGTCCCCTGCGGAGTGGGAGTCTCCGGGGCGATTCGTCTCTCTGGCAAAGAGCTGGGCAACCTCCTGGAGACGGGTGTGGACTGGGCGGTCAGAAAGCACTATGCCACCGCGCAAGATCGCGAGCATACCGAGGATCGGGGCTGCATGGCGGAGGCCAGGGCCAGCGCGATCAGCCCTCGCGCCCTTGAGCGGGGGCGCAGGCAAGTGGGGACGCTCGGCTCGGGCAACCACTTTCTGGAGGTGGACGAGATCGTCGAGGTCTATGACGAGGAGGTGGCGGACGCATTTGGCCTGGTCCCTGGTCGGTTTTGCGTGTGGATCCACTGCGGGTCACGTGGCCTTGGCCACCAGGTATGCACAGATGCAGTGCGCTTGATGCAACAGACCGTGAGCAAGTACGGCATCCAGCTTCCCGATCGCGAGCTGGTCTGTGCCCCCTACAACTCACCCGAAGGTCGCAAGTACTTTGAGGCCATGTGCTGCGCGGCCAACTACGCCTGGGTGAACCGCCAGGTTATCACCCACCTGGTTCGCCAGAGCTTTGAGCAGGTCCTTGCGGGACGTGTGGGTGACCTGGAGCTGCGTATGCTCTATGACGTCTGTCACAACATCGCCAAGATCGAACGTCACCAGATCGAAGGGAAGATGGTGGAGGTGTGTGTGCACCGCAAGGGCGCCACGCGAGCGTTTGGCCCCGGTGAGCAGGAGGTGCCACCCGACTACCGCCGATTCGGTCAGCCAGTATTGATTCCCGGCGACATGAGTAGTGGGTCATACGTCCTGGTGGGGACGGCCAAGGCCATGCAAGAGACCTTCGGTAGCACTTGTCACGGGGCTGGGCGGCTGATGAGCCGCAGAAGGGCACGACGCAACGTCCGAGGCGAGAAACTGCGGGACGAACTGGAGCGTTCGGGCATCACGGTCCGCGCCAAGAGCATGTCCGGACTGGCGGAAGAGGCTCCTCAAGCCTACAAGGACCTGGACCGCGTGGTTGACGTGGTGCACAGGACCGGCATAGCCCGAAAGGTTGCCCGCACGCGACCCATGGGGGTGATGAAGGGGTAGGCAGTCGGGATGTCTTCTGTGTGCGGCCAGAGTCACGGTGAGACGCAACGCACCAGTAGCCCCCGCGCGGCGTGGGGCGACCAGGGGAGCATGATTGAGGCGGAGTCGCGGCTGGCGATCGCAGGCTAATTGCCGGGACCGCGTCGGCGGGAATAGGAGTGGTCGCGTATGGCAAAGAAGAGAAGGAGGTCCCGCAAGTCGTCGGCCGCCAGGCGAAGGAGGGCGGCGAAAGCGCCCGCCCCGAGCGTGGCCAGGCCCAGGCCGACCGTGGCGAGGAGATCATCGCGCGCTTCCTCCTCGTCAAAGAGCGTGGATTTCAGCACAGAGTACCACTATGTGCTAGGTGATCTGAAGCGTATCGCCATTGTGGCCGCTGCCATGCTTGCGACTCTGGTGGTCTTGGCCTTGATCGTGCGTTGACCCGGCCGATCTGCTGCGTCCGCGCCATCTGCAAGCGAGTCGCGCGATGCCCGTCACAGTGAGAAGGCACGTGGCGCGCCCAAACAACGCGGCCAACGCGCTGCCAGAAAGCGTATAGAGTATCGCATCAACCCAGTCCAGAGCCCACTCAAGAAAGATGTACTCGCGTTTGGCGGGCGTCCGAAGCCTTGCGCGAAGTTCAGCACGGGTGAGCGATGCCAGCAGCTTCCAGACAATGGCCATCCAGACGCCCCAATAGGAGCCCAGAAGGGGCATAAGCCCCGCGCGATAGGTTGCCGCATCAGCACTGCTACGTAGAGCATCGGCCAGGGTGCTGGCCCAGGTACCTCGATTCGACCCCAGAACATCTGTGGCCCTCGGTCTTTTGCGCAAGTAAGCACACCAGAGCAAGGAGAGCCAGGCTGCCGCTCCCCCAGTGGCGGCAAGCACCTGAGGCAGGACAGCGCCCCAGTTTGCCTGTTGGACTCCCACGTCGCTAGCCGAAAAGACGCCGACCAGCAGCATCGAGAAGGGGAAGGCAATCGCGAAAGCCAGTCTCACGGCTTGTCCAAGCGAGGGCCAGGCCCGCCACTGGCAGACGCGCAGCACGCCAGGATCGGAAGTGTGCTCGAGCCAGGACCTCAGCGAACGAGTGGCCCCGCTGCCCAAGGCGCAAAGAAGCATGTACGCGAGGGCCGCCAGGAGTGGTCGCAATTGGTCGTTGTGCAGCAGAGACACTGGCATGTCGGGGAGCCCCTACGCCGGTAGCTTCCGCAGGCGCGGCGGCACTGCTGCTGTTGCAGGTGGCCAACTCACCATATCTATTGTCGCCAGGATGCCCCCCGTCCTTTCTCGGCTGCTGCCCTCAGCCTTCTCACCCCTTCGGAGATGGTGATGCCTGGCTGAAAGATGCTGGAAGTGCCCCCCACGAAAAAGTTGGCTCCCGCGCTAGCCATGTGAGGGACATTGGCGAAGCTGACGTTTCCGTCCACCTGGATGTCGGTTGCGAGGCCGCGAGCGTCAAACATGCTGCGCGCGTCTGCGATCTTTGTCAGGGCGCTGGGCACCAGCTTCTGTCCCACAAAGCCGGGGTTGACCATCATGATCAAGAGAAGATCGATGTCTTCCAAAACATAGTCCAAGGTGTGCAAGGACGTTGCAGGATTGAGCGCCACCCCAGCTCGCGCGCCCAGACCCCGGATGCGGCTCAAAGTCCGTTGGAGATGCACCGAGGCTTCTTGGTGGACGACCAGGATACCAGACCCGGCCTCGACAAAGGTCTCCAGGTAGCGTTCAGGCCTTGCGACCATGAGATGCACGTCCAAGGGCAGGGTCGTGGCCCGGCGCGCGGCGCGCATGATGTCCGGACTCAGGGCAAAGTTGGGTACGAAACACCCATCCATCACGTCGATGTGCAGATAGTCGACGCCCGCGCTCTCCAAGGCGACGAGGTCGCGCTCGAGATGCAAGAAATCGGCGCAGGCCAGGGAAGCACAGATCCTGATGGGTGGTTGCGACAATGGTGCTGTCTCCCTACTCATTGGGATGGATCACGACCTTCATGCCTTGGTGACCCTCGGCAGCGGCGAAGGCGTCCTTGATCCGGTCCAGGGGAAACCTGTGGGTTATGTAATCTTCAGCGTTGATCACGCCCCTGGCCAGTATCTCGAGGGCAAGGCGATGATGCCGTGGCACGCTGCCATGAGAGCCGGTGATGAGCAACTCCTTGTAGTGCACCAGGTTGCTCTCCAATGGGATCGATGGCGAGCCTTTGGGGAGACCGCCAAAGAGAACGATCCGTCCGCGGCTGGCCACCATACGGAGAGCCTGCATGTGGGTTTGCACCGAGGCGATGGCCGTGATCACAACGTCGGCGCCTTCCCCGTTCGTCGCCCGCAGCACGCTCTCCACAGGGTCGGCATCCTGAGTGCAGATGACCACGTCGGCACCGCCCAACCTGCGAGCGTAGGCCAGCCGTGCCCGCGACCGCTGCACGGCCAATACTCGCAGCGCCCCCTGCCAACGGGCCAGTCTCATGAGCATGCACCCTGCCGGACCAGCTCCGATCACCACCACGGTGTCTCCCAAGCGGAGGCTGCTGAGCTCGAGCCCATTGATGCAGCACCCCAAGGGCTCGGCCAGGGTAGCCTCATCGTAGGTCAGCTCCGGTGGGATATGATGCACGGCTCCGTAGCGCACGGTCATGCTGTTGACCGGCATGTACTGAGCGAACCCGCCGGGGAACTGGTAGCCGATGGCATAGTTGGTGGCGCAGTTATTGCCCAAACCCTCGCGGCACCATCTGCATTCGCCGCAGGGGACGTCAGCACCAGTCGCCACCCGGTCTCCCACCTTGAAGCGGGCGACCTTGGGGCCAACGGCCACCACCTCTGCGGCGATCTCATGTCCGATGACCTGGGGAGGCGTCACCCGGGGATTGCCATGGTGAAAGATGCGGATGTCGGACCCACAGACCGCGCAGGCGTGTACCTTCAGGATCAGGCTTTCGTCGTCGGGCAACTCGGGGTCTGGTACGTCCTTGACCACCATCTGTTCCAGGCCCTCAAACACGGCGGCTTTCATTGGCGTTCCCCCTCCTCAGCGCCCTCGTTGATGAGCACCACGCGGTTGTAGGCTTTTCGCCGGCTTCTCATCATCTCCAAGACTTCCACGCCTTTGGACAGGGGCAAGCGGTGGGAGATCAACCCACGCAGATTCAACCGCCCCTTGGCCAGCATCTCTACCACCACCTGCCACTCATCGACTGGCAACTCGGTGAAGCAAGAGTTCCACGTCCCCTTGATGGTTAGCTCTTTGCGCACAATCTGAGAGACTGTGCCCTGGGGAAGACGAACCTCGCCCGTTGGATTGCCCATGATCACCACCCGGCCAAGGGGCCGGGCCATTCTGAGGGCTTGCTCAAAGGTCGCACTCACCCCAGCCGCCTCCACGACCAGATCGGGGCGCCGGCCTCCGCTGACTCGCTCGGCCCAAGCCACCGGATCCCCCTTGCGTGCGTCGAAGGTGATGCCCAGTCCGAGTTCCTTTGCCATGCGCAGTTTCTCGCCATCGACATCGGTAAGAAGAACCTTCGCAGCGCCCAGGATGCGGGCCCACTGGGCCAGAATCATGCCGATAGGACCGGCGCCCAGGATCGCGACCACGTCGCCTGGCTCAACGCCCCCTTGCCGCAGGGCGTGGAGGGCGACGGCTGCCGGCTCGGTCAGGGCGGCATCCACGAGATCGACGCTCTCGGGCAATGGCACCAGGTTTCTCTGGGGCACGCGCACGAATTGGGCAAAGCCACCGTCGGTGCGCGACCCCAGATAGTCATAGGAAGCACACTGGGCCAAGGACCCGATCTGGCAATAGGCACACCGGCCACAGGGGATGAGGGGCTTCACCGTCACTCGATCACCCCGGTGTCGTGTGCCAGCGCCCACCACCTCTTCGACCACGCCGGCGATCTCGTGACCAGGGATGAGTGGGAACCGATAGGTGCCATGCTCAAAGATGCGGGGCACATCTGATCCGCAGACCCCAACGGCAGCGACCCTCACCAGGGCTTCGCCTGCCCTCGGGAGGGGCCGAGGCACTCTCTCGTAGCGGAGATCACCCACGGCGTGCAGGACCAGCGCCTGCATCGTTCTTGTCCCCATACGACATTCCTCTGCAAAGCGGAAAGGTCTGCCTGGTCAGGAGCGGTCGCGTGCCATGTGCAGGGCCTCCCATGGGCCATCTTGGGGCAGGAACCGCCTCCAGTAGGCCGCTGAAGCTTTCAGGTCCCTTACGACGCGCGAATCTGTCTCGTATCTCTCCCGGTGAGAGATCTCAAAGGCCAGCAAGACCTCCTTGGCTCCGCTCTGGGCAAGTGTCTCCAGCACGCGAGCCGGCTCGATGATGCCTATCGCGTTGAACTCGGGTGTGAAGGGCCAGTGTCGGCTGTGACCGTGCTCGGTCTGTTGCAGATGCACGATCGGCGCATGGCCTCCCAGCTCACTCAGCCACGAATATGGGTCCCGCTCATCAGGGTGCGGCGCGTGACCTGGATCCAGGCACAGCCAGATGGGCACGCCAGCATCTTGGTTGACTCTGTGCAGGAGCTCCTTCGCCCCCGCGATGGTATCGGCCATCTCTCGGGGGATGGACATGGTCTCAAAGAAGATATAGTCGAGTCCAACATCGCGTACGTGATAGGATAGCTCTTGCCAATGCCGGACGGCGTCATCGACCCGTCGGTGATAGCGCACAGGATCGTTCAGGTCGCGAACGGACAAAGTGCCAAAATGGCTGCCCACGGCGCGCGCCCCCAGCCGAGCGGCGAGTTCGGCGAATCGCCTGAACCAGTCCTTCCAGGCGTGGCGCAGCTCGGGATGAGGGTACATGAAGTGGTTCAGGCGAGTGAACGTGCTGGTCATCAGGGAGTGGATGTTGACCTGATACCTGTCGGTGGCTTCGAGGATACGCTCCACCTCTGCCTCGATGACAGACTCGGGCCAGAAGGGATTGAGCAAGTCGGCCACGAGCTGCACGCTGGTGAGCTCAAGCTCCTCAGCCACGATGCGGGCCCACTCCTCTGGTTCGGGAAAACGGTTTGTGGCAAAGCCAGTATTGATGCCCAGGGTGAACGAGGTCATCGATCGCACCCTCTTTGTGAGGCCAAGCGGGGAAGAGACACCCTCTGAGCACCCCCAATATCCACTGACAGGCTCAGCCGAGCAGTTTCCCTATCTCAGGCCGGGTGCCCGGCACTGCCGCCACGGCAGGTAGCAAGATAGTCCGTCTGCTTGCCAGCGTCAAGTTCGAGCGGGTGGGTTGACTACGCGTCGCAGCCACGCGCCACAAATTGTGAGCATGACGGGGCTGCCAGTGCAGAACAGCGGTCGCCAGCTATCATGTGCAGGGCAGTGGCCCGAGATTGCGGAGCAAGGCCCACCGAGGAGGGGCGCGATTGGACAAGAGATGGGCTTCACATATAGTACAGTTGACGTCTTTTTCGCCCATCCGAGGAGGGGTCCCATGACGCGAAGGAAACGGAATGCTGTGGTGGGTCAGTCTGGTGGCCCGACAGCGGTGATCAACAACAGCCTGGTCGGTGTCATCCATGAGGCTCTGCAGCATGAGGGGATTGGGCAGATCTATGGAATGCTGCGGGGCATCAAAGGCGTTCTCGACGAGGATCTCGTGGACCTGGGTCGTGAGTCCTCTGAGACGCTGGAGATGTTGCGTGTTACTCCGTCCTCGGCGTTGGGCACGGTGCGCTACAAGGTGACCGAGGCTGACTATGATCGGATACTCGAGGTCCTGATGGCCCACGACATCGGGCACTTTTTCTACATTGGCGGCAACGACTCGATGGATACTGCGCACAAGGTGCATCTCCTGGCTCAGCAAAAGGGATACGAGTTGCAGGTCATTGGCGTGCCCAAAACGATCGACAACGACCTGGCCATGACCGATCACTGCCCCGGATATGGCAGCGCCGCTCGCTTTGTGGCCACCGCGATACGTGGCTCTGGATGGGACACGATGGCCATGGGCGAGAGCAGCCCGATAAAGCTGATGGAGATCATGGGCCGCAATGCGGGTTGGCTGACCGCAGCAACAGCACTGGCCAGGGAGATCCCCGAGGATCCCCCGCAGCTGATCTACGTGCCTGAGCGAGGCGTCTCCCTGGAAAAGTTCGTCGATGATGTGCGCTACTGGTACCGTCGGCTGGGCTACTGCGTGATCGCGGTCAGCGAAGGCTTGAGGAACGAACAGGGACAGCCGATCGGGGAGGCCGGTGGCAGAGGGGAGGTGGACGCGTTCGGCCATCCACGAAAGGCAGGTGCGGTCGAGTTCCTTGAGAGGCTAGTCAGAGAATCCCTGGGTGTCAAGACGCGACACGACAAACCCGGATACCTTCAGCGCTCCTTTACCGCGTTGGTCTCCCCCGTCGATCGGGAAGAAGCCTATGAGGTCGGGCGCGCAGCCGTGCGCGCTGCAGTCGCGGGCGAAACCGACAAGATGGTCGCATTGGTCCGCCAAGCCAGGCCAGACTATGTCGTTGACCTGGGCCTCGCCCCTCTTGCAGAGGTGGCGAATCATGAGCACCTGCTGCCGCCAGAGTACCTGAACGAAGAGGGCAACGGCGTGACCGAAGCACTTCTCGACTATGTGCGTCCCCTTATTGGCGGACCCCTTCCACCATATGGGCGCCTGGCAAAGCACGCTATGGAAAAGCTTGTTCGGCCCTGGCAGGGGTGAGGCTGCTGCGGCCTGGTGACCGACCTGATCCGCCACGGCGTCCCAGCGACCAAGATCATGACCGTGACCAGGCACCGCAGCCTGGTCACGCGGCTGGCCTACGACCACGAGGTGGACCGGGACGAAGACCCGGCGGAGGCGTATGTCAACTATAGCAACGGCAAGTAGGAGGTTTGTATGTCCCCGGTGAAGCTGGTTGTGCTGGCGGTTCTGGTTGGCATAGGGTTCTGGATAGCCCTGGTGGCCGCGATCCTGTCCGAGGAGTGGCCTGGCCTGTTCTTGAACCTGGGCACCGAGATAATGGGCGCCGGGCTCATATACCTTGTCTTTGACTGGTTCATAGGAGGCCGGGAGAGGCGTGAGGCTGCAGAGAGGGAGATGGAGGCCCACAAGAAGGAGCTGATCGCGCGAATGGGCAGCCAAGTGCACGACGTGGCTATAGAAGCGGTTGAAGAGTTGCGTCGGCGTGGCTGGCTGACGGATGGGTCGCTGCAAGGGAAGCTCCTGATCAGTGCCAACCTGGAGGGTGCCAACCTGGGGTATGCCCAGATGGAGGGTGCCAACCTGCTGGGTGCCAACCTGGAGCGTGCCAGGCTGCTGGGTGCTAACCTGGAGCGTGCCGTCCTGATCAAGGCCAACCTGCGGTTTGCCGACCTGCGGCTTGCCAATCTGAAGCTCGCCCTCCTGACAGATGCCAACCTGCATGAAGCGTTCCTGCACTACGCTACGCTGCAAGAGGCCAGCTTGCTGAACGTCGACTTGTCGGGCGCCGAGATTCTGGGGACGGACCTGAAAGGGGCTGTCTTGCGCCACGCCAATCTCAAGTTAGCTGTCCTGAAGGAAGTCAGGTACAACTCCTTCACCATGCTCCCCGATGGGACCTATTGGAGTGAAGACACAGACATGAAACGCTTCAGCGACCCAAACAGTCCGGTCTTCTGGGATCATTCACGGGAGGTTATTCTGGAATTGTCCGCGGCGACGAGTAACATGCCAACAGCCAACGAGACCCCTGATGTATCGTGAGCCGTGGCTAGTTGACAGAAAGGGCACGCAGTGGTCGCACGACGCTGACATGGCCCAATTCACAGACTTCTCGCATCCTGAGTTCTGGCGCTCTGATGACCCCTCTTCGCCCGCCTACCAGCCCAAGGAGCAAGAATGAGACCTTTCCGACGCTGGCCCCCTGGATGCAGCGGGCCATGGCCTACGTAGTCCTAGAGGAGGCCCCACCATGAAGATCGAGGCTATCAGGAGGGCGCGCGACCTGTACTTGCAGACAAAGTACCACCAACGCTACCTGGAGTTCAGACGAGCGACGCAACCTGAGGTGGACCTGACGCGATCCTGCCACCGGGAAGCCCTGCATACCTGGCTCAGACGCTGGGGCTGTAGGCAGTTCAAGGTCTCGGACCTCCCCCTAGCCTCGCGAAACATCCTGTCGTGGTATGACGTCTGGGCGGCAAGGCTCCCCGAACGGGAACTTCACTTGTGTGGCCTGCGCCAAAGGGCGCTTGAGGACCTGGCCTTGGCCTATGACGCTCTCAGGCATGAGACAGCCTCATACCAGGAGAGAAGGACCGGACGTGTCCGAAAGCCCGTGGGAGCTACAGGGGCATCCAAGATTCTCTTCGCTTTGCGCCCTCGCGTTGCGGTGGCATGGGACAAAGCTATGCGGGCAGACTTCGGATACAAGAACGGCTCGGCCTATGGCTATCAAGTCTTCTTAGTCCACGTCCGGGATGATCTGGCTGACCTGGCGCGGCAGTGCAGGAGCCTCGAATTCCCCCTTCGCGACCTTCCAAACCAGCTTGGACGCCCCGATGCTACGGTGCCGCAACTGGTGGGCGAGTACTACTGGCTCAAGGCCGGGGGGTAGGAGTGGACTGGGACGCCGATCTGGCGGAGGCTTACGTGGACTACACCAACGGCGATGGGGCGTGAGGCCTTCCCGCCCTGGCCGGGGTGACAGCGAAAGGAGCAAGAGGATGACCGAGAGAGAGCGAAGCGGGATCGCCTCGGCACACGAGCTCGCCCTGCGCCTGAGCATTCTGGTGGCCTTGGCCGCCCTGGTGCTGTTGTGTTGCGTTGGCTGCAGCACGCCCACACCCGATAGGGGAGATGCGCTCGAACGTAGGGACAGCGTTTCGACCGCGGTGGCGGCTACACTCACAGGTGTTGCTGTGACCACACCCCGTCCTACGTTCACAGCCACGCCCGTACCGACAGCCACACTAGTACCTACACCCACGCCCTTGCCTGCGCTTACTCTCTCGGGTTGGGTTCAAGAGACGAAGCCACAGATGGAGGTTATCGGAGGCGCGGCGCGGACGATTGCCGACCTTTTGCGGAGTCCGATGGTTGACGATGCCACCTGGAATGCTCTGCTCGCTGCTCAAGTGGTCAAGATTCGGGAGGCCGATGCTGCCTTGAGAGAGGTCGTGTCCCCAGAGGAGTGTCGGGAGGCCCACGCGATATTGCTGTCCGCTACAAGCGATAGTCTACTCGGTGCTGAGTACACCCTGAAGGGGGTTCAGCAACTAGACCCTGACCTGGTCGCGCAAGGCAATGAGTATGTGGCATCGGCGAATGCCAAGTGGAATCTCTTTCGTCTGATGGTAGAGGCCATGACCCCGTGAGTCCGAGCATGAACAGGCGACTGAGCCCCTGGCGCTGGCCCCATCCTCGATCGCGGCGTTCTCCCGCATTGATCTGAGACCGCGCTTATTACGCTGACGGCTTCCTTCGCTCCCATAACACCAGATTTCAGTTCAGTTGTCAACCATCGACGAATTCGACGACGTGTGTCACTTTGACAGTCTGACCAATGCACCTTGAGATGGGTTTCTCTAGTTTCCATGATTCTGTGCCGAAATACTGAGTGTGGACTGTCGACGAGGGTGGACTCGTTGGCCGGACCGGCTGACCTTGAAAAACTCGCATAGTGGCTTCCGGGCAAAGTTATGCTATAATTACAATATCGTTGAAGTGAGAATATGGTATGAGGTGAGCGAGAGGTTTCGTGTCAGCGGCTCAAGACAAAGATTAACAGAAAAGAAAAAGGATGGAGGGAGCCGGTGAAGTACATAATGGTGACGATGGCAATTGAGCGCGAGGGGGACTACTACGTCGCCAAGTGTGTGGAGCTGGGCACAAGCAGCTTCGGGTGTACTCAAGATGAGGCACTTGCCAACATCATCGACGCCACGGAACTGTACTTGGACACTCTCGAGGATCTCGGTGAGTGCGGCCAGATACTCGAGGAAAGGGAGGTCACTATCCATGGGGAAGCTCATGCCGTGATCGTACGGACAGTGCCGAATGCTGCCGTGGCATCTGCGATGATTCCACTTAGGGAGGGGGCCTTCGCATGACCCGGCGTCGCCTCTTTTCCAGCGGCGACATCATTACTGCCTTGAAACGTGGGGGGTTTGAACTGGCTCGAAAATCAAAGAAGAGCCACCAATCGCTGAAGAGGCTACGACCTGACGGCCGACACGATGTCACTGTCGTTCCTATGGGCGAGAAGGAGGTCCCCAAGGGCACGTTCGACCGCATTCTTGAGCTAGCCAACGTTGACCCTGAGGAGTTCCTGGATTGGGCCCGAGTTAGACGGAAAGGAAGGAAAGCATCCAATAGAGAACCAGCCTGAGTCCCACGTAATGCTGAGTTGATCTATGTAATGTGGGTACACGAACAGGGATACTGCGCTGAGGGCACGACTGCGCAGGCGTACCCTTGTCTTTGTTGTACGTCCCCTCTGCATCCTCGCAACTCTGCGAATCACTACCCTACGCCGGTTCTTTCTCCTCACACCGGGCTTCCTTGTCGGCTATGTAGCCCGCGATGCACCGAAGAGCCTCCCTAGAGCTATTGGCCGCTACGGGGAGTCGGTGTCCGTGGGCGGAGCGGCGATTTCCTTGGGAGCATCAGTAGCTGGCCAACGGTGAGCGCGTTGGGGTTCTCGATCTGGTTGACCTCGATAAGGTCGTCAATCGACACACCCAGCTCAGATGCAATAGCCGCGAGTGTGTCGCCCTTCTGTACCTCATAGGTGCCCCATGTCGGTATAGGCGTTGGTGCGGGCGTAGGTATCGGAGTCGCGGTCGGTACGGCTGTGGGAGGGTGAAGGAGGATCTGTTCCGCTCGGACGGTGACCGCCTGGCGCAAGCCGGCGTTCGGGCCGGCCTGGAGAGCGCAGGTGCTGTAGGCCTCGCGCGCCGCGTCGATGCTGGCATCGAGCTCAAAGGCAAGCCCCAGAAGTGCATAGGGAGCTCCCCAAGTTGGCTGCAGAGCAACGGCCTGCCTGTAGCAGGAGATGGCGCGTGAGGTCATACGCTCCCGGGCGAACACGATACCAAGGCCGCAGTAGGGCGCTGCGTAGTAGGGATCGAGGGCGATGGCCTCGCTGAAAGCCTCAGCCGCGGCTCGCCACTCTCGTCGAGCCATGAGCGAGTTGCCGCTTCCCACCCAGGCATAGGCATCCGGCTCGATGCTCTTGGCCAGCTCGTATTCCTGAATTGCCAGATCCGGGCGGTCGGCGAATAGCAGGGCTGTCCCCATATAGTTGTGTAACGAGCGCCGCAATTCGTCGGGGATGCCGGCCACTCTCAACGCACTCTGGAATTGCGCAGCGGCCAGAGTTGGCTGGCCCAGGGCCAGGCAGGCAAAGCCTACCGACACGGGTGCTATGACGTCCGTCGAGTGCGGTGAGCCCTGGCTTCCCTCTGAGGTGCCTGCGCCCGACACCACTAGGGAAGCCCGGGTAGACATCAGCAGCATGACCTTCAAAGGGACCAGTTCGATGGGCGTCACATTGGCCCCCAGGACGGTCAGGTGGTGCTCGCCGGTGATCAGCTCGTCCATCTCCTCGGTCTTCCACACCACAATACTGGCTCCGAGTCTCTGACCCACGCGTTCAGCCTGTTCCTCAGACGCGATGGGGTAGGCACGACGCACGATCACGTGGGATTCCAGGTGCGTTCGCTCGAGGATGTCGTTGATAGCGTCTTCGATGACGCGAGCCTCTGCTCTGGCCGTGGCGCCATGGCCTGCCGGTGCCAAGGCGATACCCACCCTTCCCGCCTCCGTGGGCGACATCGCCACATCAGCAAGAGCGCGCCGCATATCGGGCCACCAGAGGTTGCTCACATAGCCGATGGAGCCAAGATTGACCAGAAGAGCGGCCCCGGCGATGAGGCGCAGCGAGAGATTGCTGCGACGCAACACCGCGACAGCGCCAGCAGCCGCGCTCAATGCCATCACTGCGTAGGTGAACCCGAGTCTCGAGTATTCCGCATAGAGTAAGGCCAGCCCGTGGGTCAAGAACCCCGCCAGGTGAAAGAGAGGACCCAGCAAGGCGATCAGCAGGAGAGCGTAATCCAGCAATCGGCTTCTTGACCGCAATTCCATCTCCTCGGTCGGCGTGGTGCTCAGTCATACGGGAATAGGCTCCCAGAGTATATGCTCAGGTCCTTTGGTTTGTCCAGTTGACGAATTCTGCCCCAAGTCGAATGCAATCGACAACAACATGGCGGCCTCGTTGCTCCCAGTGGGGAGCCAGCCCCATGGGCGATCACCGGCTCGCGGGGACATACCTGTGGCCACGAGGTTGCGTATAGCACCGCCAGGAGCTATACTCACCTTGTGAGGGAAGCGATCCGACGTTCTTCTGAGAGAATGCTCCTCTGTGCTGCCATGGGCTTGCTTTGTATGGCCACGCTCGGCGGCTGCAATTCGGCTTGGGTCACTCCAACCACGGCTGAGACGACCCGTGCGCCGGTCCTCGCCCCAACGTCCCCCACGCATCTCCATGTCCCGGCGTCTCAAGGAGAGAAACCAACGGCGGTGCGGGCTGTCCTCGAGCTGCCCCCCACACCTCAGCTTCAGAACGTGACCATTGAGGATGTTCCCGTCCAGTCCTGGACTGATCCCAACGATGTTGCTGGCCTGATCTGGGATGGCAACTACCTTTGGGCTGCCACCGATGGGGGCGTTGTGCGATGGAACCTCGTCTCCGAAGATTACCGCGTGTACACAGTCCGGGATGGACTGCAAAGTCAGGTGATCATAGCCATCGCCCAAGATGGTGATGGGCACATTTGGGTTGCGTACGCCGATAGAGACTCCTGGAGCGAGTATGACGGAGAGACGTGGCAGAGCCACGAATCGCCACAGACGGCCGTAAACTTCCGCTACGCGGCCATGCTCAGAGCACAGCGCTTCAGCCCCAGGTTGTGGAGCAGCGGCGCAGGCAGCGAATGGGTTTGGCTGTCCACGGCTGGGGGGCACATAATGAGTTACGATGGCAGCACGTGGCGGTCCTACGGCCAGTCTGAAGGCGTTGCGCCCAACTCCTGGCTGGTGACCGTGTCTGACACGGGCCGGGTGTGGGCGGTCGGCAAGGGCGTAAGCACTATGATGGAAGGGAATCGCAAGTGGGAGCGTCATCCTTTCTCTTGTGCAGTGTCAGATGGCGGCGACATAGCGGCCATTGCGGTGGACACGCAAGGGGGTCTTTGGCTGGCCTCGGTTGGCCCTCAGTCCCTGGATGGAAGCGTCACCTATCTCGATCCTGATTCCAGTAGCTGGACCGGTCATCGCCATGCACTGAACCCTGCCATTCCCAAGCAGGTGTATTCTGTGGAAGTGGACCCAGAGGGCGTGGTTTGGATTTGCGGCGACGGAGGCATCACCTTTCGACATCCGGGCGAGCCCTGGCAAAAGGTGCCCGTTGGGAACCTGATAGTCCAGTGCTTTGTTCGGGATAGTGGTGGCCGCTTTTGGGTGGGCACCGAGCATGGCATCTGGTCTGTTGCCTCCGATGGCGGCGACGCGAGCGGACCCTTGTTGGTGCCCTCGCCCCTGGTTGGCAATGAGGTGACTCAACTGGTGGTGGATGATCGGGGAGAGGTGTGGATAGGCACGCCCAGAGGAGTGTCCTCGATCAATCGTCGCGGCGAGGCAAGGCTCTTGAGAAGAGAGCAAGCGCTCTGCCTGGCGCTGAGCCCCACAGGCCAGATATGGCTAGGTGGCCCCAATGGGCTCAGCATCGTGGAGAGCGATGGCGTCATTCGGCAAGTGCTCGATCAGAGCATCGTGGCAGTGGCCTTCGACGCCTCGAACGTCCCCTGGGTCTGCACGGCCGAGGGAGATCTCATGAGGTTGACTGGCCCGGACTGGCAGCGCATGGGGAATGCTTGGGAGATGGCCGGGTCGGTACCCCGGGACATAGTCGTCGGCAACGATGGTGAATTGTGGCTGGCCATGGCATCTGGACTGGGCGTATGGTCCACCAGCGGCGAGTTCGCCCTCAGGGTAGTGGAGGACGGTCTCCCCAATGTCGATGTTCGCGCTCTGGCGCATGGTCCTGACGGTGCTGTCTGGATTGCAACCGCCCACGGCCTTGCCCGCAGACTGCCTTCGGGGAAGTGGACCCGATTCACGACGGCGAGCACCGAGGGTGGGCTACGGTCTATGGACATCTGGGACCTGATCGTGGATGGTGAGGGCACCCTCTGGATAGCCACATCGTCGGGAATATCTGTGCGCACCCGCGACGCCGACTGGTCCTATTTCGACTTGGCTGACGCGCGGAGCGTGTATCCAGAGCCAGGAGGGACGGTTTGGGTGGGAAGCCTGGGGGGGCTTTATCGCATACAACAAGAGGCCCTGACTTTGGTTCCCTAGCTGCCGGTTGAGCTGGTCAGGTGAGGAGGAACACTGGAGGGTCCGAGAGTGCGCTTCCCTACGGTTCACTGATGTCATTCAAGGTCAGCCAACCGCGACGAAGTGCGACCATGACCGCCTGGGTTCGCGATCCCACATTCAGCTTGGAAAAGACGCGGGCCATGTGCGACTCAACCGTCCGCGGGCTAACGACCAACTCCTGTGCGATGCGACGGTTGCTCAACCCGCGCGCTGCAAGGCGAAGCACATCCATCTCGCGCTCAGTTGGCCGCCCAGGGGATGGTTCTGCCCTGGATGCGCCGTCGGGGCTGATTCGCCGTAGCACTATCGATGCGATGTTGGGATGCAGCACGGATTCGCCATTGCGTACCCTGCGCACTGCATCGATCAGCTCGCTACCCCTGGCGTTCTTGAGAAGATACCCCTGGGCGCCAGCCTCGAGGCTGGCGAAAACGAACTGGTCGTCGTCGTAGGCCGTGAGCACGAGGACAGCCGTCTCTGGCGATACCCGCTTGATCCCCTTGGTTGCCTCGATGCCGTTTACACGGGGCATGCTGATGTCAACCACGGCCACGTCGGGGCGTTCTCGCTCGGCCAGACGGATAGCTTCGCCGCCATCCCCCGCCTCGGCCACCACTTTCAGGTCAGGCTCTCGCTCCAAGATGCGACGAGTTCCCTACCGCACTACGGTGTGATCGTCGGCAAGCAGGATGCGGATAAGCGCCATTGGCTCTCTCGCTTCGGGTCAGACGGGAAGCATCATCACATGCGATATGCTCAGAAAAAAAGGAGAACGGGCCCCGTCCATCGCCGCCCACTACGATCGATGGGGCCCGTTCACCAAGGAGGAGAAGAAGCGCTGTCCCTCGCGCCGGTTGAGGGTACAGCCAAGATATCTGACAACAGCAACCTGCATGAAAAAGGTCGCCGAGTCGCGAGCCACTCCCAGTGACTCTCCCACATTATACCCCTTGATGCAGCTTTTGACATCCGTCAAAATACCCAAACAGACTAGGTATTAACACCTAATCAGTGTCCTGCTAGGCGAAACCGCTCTCGCCCACGCGCACATGGGCCACCGGCAATCCGAGGCGATCGCCCTGCAACTCCCACACACCCAAGACGCAGCCGAAGGACTGTCCCCTCAGGTCACAGATTGGCACCGAGGCCAGAGAGGCGACCTGGGTCAGCAAACGGATCGAGTCTTCCCAGTATCCAGCAACCTGTCGTGCGGCGGGTTGCACCAACTCTGAGTCTCGTTCCTGGATCAGAGTCTGGGTCACACGCGTGAGCCCAAACACGCCCACCAGCGCGACTGCGATGAGTAGCACTGTGACAGCTACCAGGGTGGTCAACATAAGTTGTGCCCGGAGGCTGCCTGCTACCGACCGAGGCAGACTGCGTTTGGCGCTTTTCACTGGGGCAGTTCATCAGTTGATCGAGCGAATGATTCACTCGCGCTTTGAGCGGATATCACCAGTTATCATAGCACCAATGACCGGAAGGCGCAAGAAAGGCCAGTGCTTGGGCTGGACGAGCGGGCGTCTATGTAGTATAATGGCAGTAGGTTGCTTAGCAAAGGAGCAAGCATGGCAGTCGAGGTTGACTGGTACGAAGCTCCCAAGTGCATGGCCATGTCGCCGGCCGATGATGTGTTCGTCACTGAGGGTTGTGAATGCCCCAGTTGTGGTGAGGCCCGCCTACACTGCGTGGTTTTCCTCGAGGGCGAACAGGTGCAGTGCTCCACTTGCCAGACCCTGTTTGATCTCAGGCCGTACGAGCATAGCTACCGCTAAGGCAAAGCGTCCGGGCCCGAGGAAGGCAGACCACCTCCCGATCCGTCGCGTTCATCGAGGCACAGCGGGGGGCATCGGCTGAGGCGGCTTTCACTGGTCCGGCTTCTGGCCACCCTTCTGGCTGAGGCAGGAGCACGGTCGACAGCCGGAAGGGATGCTCGCTGCCCGTGAATGGGGTCCGCCCGCATTGTCGGCCTATCTATGGTCGGGCGCACGTTGGTGAGTCGGCCAGCCAGGTGAGGTCGTATGTTGGGAGCGCCTCTCGACGCGAGGGAGATGACATGATTGAGCGGGTTCACGAACATATCGTCTCAGAGCTTCGGCAGAGTTCGCGCACGGACACGGTTTTCATCCTGACCGCGGTTTTTCTCAACCTGTTGACTCTGGCTATCAACTCCGCAATGGCTGAGGGCGCGCGTGAGGATGCCACTCTCACTATTGTGATGTTCATCTTTGTCTCTCTCACAATAGTGGTCAATCTCGTGGCGATACTGGGGCTATTGAAAGGAAAGCAAACACGATTCAAGCTGCTGACTGGGCTGCTAAAGATGTACAAAGACCAGGGTGTGCAAGGGTACTATGATCCATCTCTCCTGAGCAACTACGACACCAGATACAACCTCTTTATCCTCGCGGTCGTTTTCACCGGGCTGATATCCATTGTCGTCCCCTTTGTGGTCAGATAGCAGAGCGCCAACCTTCTTGACGCTGTCGCACGCGCATCGACCAACATCGCTTTGCAGCTCACTTCGCTGGCTCAGATGCGTTCAACTCACACAGCATGGTCACGTTGCCTGCGAGCGACGTGGTTAGCCCATGAGTCTCCTTTTTGCCGGGCGGTTGGATTGGCGCCCAGTGCGGCTCGCGGTCCGTAGGCCGCGTACCTTCGTCTCTGTTCGGGAGCACATTGGCATCGTGGTCTCCCCTCGGTCTTCGAACCTCAGGACGCTGGTGTGGGCGGCTCTGGGCCGGCGGCTCGTACTAGACCGCGATAGAACTGACTGGGACTCCTGGATCCAGCGAGTGCCGGGCGCCGACGGAGGATGACCAGCGCCCATTCAGGGTGCGCTCGGGGGGGGCACCAGAGGTCACAGTGGCCGTGGCGGTCACGCAGTGGCCAGGAATCGGCTTCCCGAAGCGCACGAGCCGATTTGGCCATTGGGGCGAATGGCAGTATAGTCTGCAAGCGCACCCGCTCGTGCGAACGCGCGATCGGTTGTGAGGTTGGCGACTAGCTGCCAGGAGACCGCCATGCTGGGCTTCAGGTGCTCTTTCGGGCGTATTATGGGGCGCTGCACGTACAGCTCGGGACTCATCGGGCTGCTGCTAGGCGGATTGGTGCTGTCCGGTTGTGCTCCGACGCCGGGTTCGACCTTGCCGCCGGCTACGATCATCGCGCCAGGGCCGACTTTGCAGCCGCACCCGACGGAGGCGTCTCTCGCGACCCTGGTCGTTCCGCCCACTGCCGCACACGCGGAGACTCCTCGACCTGAGCCGACCGTCCCACCGGGACAGGGCATCGAATTGACCGTGTTGCACACCAACGACGTTATGGGCGAAACCGATCCTTGCGGTTGAGGGGTGCCCAAGGGGGGTTTGGCCCGGCGGGCCACCGCGATCAAGCAGGAACGTGCTCGAAACGACGGAATTGTCCTGCTGCTAGACGCTGGCAATGCGCTTCTTGGCCAGTGGGTGTCGGTCAGAAGCGCCGGTGGCGTCATGGTGGAAGCCATGAACGCCATGGGCTACGATGCCCTGGCTCTGGGGGAATACGACCTTGCGGCAGGGCTGGAGGTCATCAAGCAGCGTGAGAAGGAGGCCAGCTTCCCCTTTCTCTCCGCGAATCTCGTGACTGTCGGCGATGATCAACCCATCGTAAGACCCTACGTTATCCTGGAGCGAGACGGAGCTAGTTTCGGGATCCTGGGACTGACTGAGCCAGGGACGAGGGAGGTTCTGGAGAAGTTGGACGGGGCCACTTTGCTGGATCCCGTCGAGGTCGCCCGGCAGTATGTGTCCGAACTGCGCGGCAAAGTAGACGTCTTGATCGTCCTATCAAACCTGGGCTTGGAGGAAGATAAGGCCCTAGCAGCAGCCGTGGCTGGCATCGACATCATCATTGGCGGGAACAGCCGCAGGTTGATGAAGGAGCCGGAGCGGGTGGGCAACACGCTCGTCGTGCAGCAGGGCTACAAGGGGGAATGGCTGGGACGTCTTCAGGTCACCTACGATGCTCAGCGGCAGCCGGTCAGCTTTGCCGCGGAGGCTGTTGCCTTGACGGACTCTTTTGGCGATGACCAGGAGATGAGCGCGCTAGTCGGCAAGTGGAAGGTGCTTTTCCCCACACCAACTCTTCGGCCAACCCAATCCCCCACGCCTGGCTCTTGAGTCGATAGCCATTGGAGCGGATAGGCGCCAGGATCGCCTGCACCGAACGGCGATGCGGTGTAGACAATGTCCGGTGAGAGACGCGCGACTCGTGGAGAGTCGCGCGTCTGGTATGATCCACGATGACAGGCTGCGGCCAGGCCTGACCCGCTACATGCGATTGGCGAACTTTGGAGTCAGGTCGGGGATGGGACCGCCTCTGCGCCAGGCATCTTGGAGTTGCTCGTTGCGCTGCAGGTATGCGTCGAGCGGGTCGAGCAGGAACTCGCTGACGATGTCGTCTACCGAAAGGTCGTCTTGGTTGGTCTCCAGGGTAAAGAGCCCTTCCTCGTGCCAGATCCTGATGGTCACATCTGGGCCGTACTTGGCGCGAATCTTGGGGATTTGCACCATGTTAAAGTCGGTGTGGAACAGGCCCACGTCCAGGTCGATGGTGTGAGCCGCGATGGGATCGCGGTGTCCGGTCACGGCCAAGACCTCTCCCATGATGTCGATGATGCGCGCGTAGCGCGATTTCACCGCCGATACCACATAGTAATGCTGGTTCCAGGCATGGATGCTCAGATGTTTGCCACCGTCATAAGCTGAGGACCAAAAGACGATCTCGGCACCCTTCCGCTTGAGCTCTGCCCAGGGCTCGTCCCAGTTGATATCGAAGCAAATCTGGACGCCGATGCGCCCGAAATCGGTCTCAAACACCTTGGCCTCAGCGCCGGGGGTTATTCCCTTTTCCAGATCCTCGAACTTGGCGCTGCTGACCACGGGACGGATCTTGGAATAGGCCCCCACCACCTGGCCTTGGCGATCGATCAGCACGGCATCGTTCATGAACTTGCCGTCGTGGATCGCTGTCAAGGGGCAGATGATGTAGCAACGGTGCTTGCGGGCGAGGGCACTCACCATGTCCGTGGTGGTCCCAGGCACGGTCTCGGCCACCTCAGTCAGCTCCAGGAACTCGACGTTCAGCTCGAGAAAGGTCTCTGGCAGACAGATGATGTCCGGCTTTTCGGCCCCAGCCTGCTCGATGAGCTCACCCATGCGCTCACGGTTCTCCTCCACTGTGGGCCCGCCTGTGCCCAACTGGGCCACGGTGGCCACTCTGACTTTGCGCGACATCTGACGACCTCCTTCATTGCTTTCTCAAGTCTCGCTCGCACCCATCGGCGTGAACCGGGCCGCCGGGCGCTGGGCTTGAGCGTCCAAGGAACGGCCGGGGCGATTCCCGACACCTAGTGGGCGGTTCCCTGCCGGGGCTTGAACCAGCGATAGTCGATCTGCGGGAATACCTTGTCCAGTTCGTACAGCTCGTCCGCACGCTGGCGGGCCCGGGGGCCGATATCGTCTTCGGCCAGGTCGGCCAACTCCTGGAAACGAGACAGATGACTTTGGAACCGCTCGATGGCATACTGCCGGGCCTGCCCCGTGGTCACCAGGAAGGGCCAGTCGCTCGATTCGAGCAATAGCAATTCGCGCGCAGCCTGATTGAGCAGGGCCTGCAGATCGCCCTCCGAGTTTGGATACAGGTCAACGAGGTGCTCCATGCGGAGCTCGGCCTCGTGTATGGGCTCCCACATCCAGTGCGTCTCTGGGTTATCCCACGTCCAATGCGTGCCGCCGGTGCCCCAGGAGCATTCAGGCACTGCTATCATCTGATCCGGTTCATTCTCGTAGATGTATTCGCTGGCGGTGGTCAGGTCAACCACCTGGCTGGCCGCTAGTGTCCGCAACACGCCCTTCAGCCAGTCAATTCCCTCGAACCACCAATGGCCAAGAAGCTCTGTGTCATAGTTGGCAGAGACGATGCCGTACCTGCCACTGTCTGAGTGGTAGTCCTGGATGAGCTGCTCCACGAGGCTGGCAAAGTGCCGAACATGCTCGCCAACCTTGTGGTCTGCCCAGTCGGGGTGATAGTGGTCTTTGTCGCCCAGGTCAACTCCGGGACCGGTCACGCGCCAGTATTGGAGACCCGACTTGTTGTCCTTCTTGTGGAATTCGCGGTAGTCTGCATCCCCAGGGTAGCCCAAGTCAGCCGACCACACCTGCTGTCCGGTGCGGCTGTTGCGGCCGATGACCGCGACGGGCGGATCAGTCAAGCCCTTGTTGCTGCCCACGATGTGATAGGCGGCGAAGGTAGTGCCGGCTGACGCCAGCTCGTCGGCCACAGGTACGACATAGCGGCGCGTGACCATACCGTAGGGGCCGATGGCCACGTCGCCAGCGACCTTGCCCACCGGGCGTCCTCCTTCAATGCCGTGGGTCTCGACGAAGAAGCAGGTGATGCCCAGTGAGGCCAGGAACTCTTCGAGGCCCGGTCTCAAAGTGCCATCCTTCTCGATGTAGGCCGAGCGGTATGCGCACTCGGGGAGCCAGGCCGCGCGCGGCGCTCGCCCAAAATGCCTCTTGTAGCTCTCGACACCGGCGCGAAGCTGGCCATAGATAGATGAATCGCGATCCAGCAGGGGCAAGTAGGCGTGGGTTGCGGCAGAAGCGATGATCTCCACGCGGCCCTCGTCTTGGAGCCGTTTGAAAGCACCAACGATGTCGCCTCCAAAGCGCTCTCGATACGTATCTCTGACGCGCGCGTAAAAGTCGCGATAGTAGCTGGCCAGGTACTCTAGATGTGCGCTTCGCTCGCTGGCGAATCGGCGGATGTCGCGCTGGGCAGCCTGAATCTCCTCTTCCAGATAGAGGAGAAAGTGTTGGGTGACGTCAGAGTCGGCCAGTTGCTCGGCGAGAACGGGCGTCAGGCTGATGGTAAGCCTAAAGTCGATGCCCTCATCGCGCAAGTCGTGGAGGGCGTTGAGCAGAGGCACGTATGTCTCAGAGATCGCCTCGTGAAGCCACTCCTCGCCATGGGGCCAACGCCCGGCCTTCCGACAGTAGGGCAGGTGACTATGCAGCACAAAGGTGAATGCTCCCTGGCCCGCGAGTGCGCTTCGCACCTGTTTCATCCCACCCTTCCCTGGCCCTTCTCATCTCGTGCATTGTACACCGGTACTACAAGTGTAGCAAGGAGCAACGCACCTGAACAAGGGTCAGCGCCACCGAATATGCTGGATTGCCTGGGGTCGCTGAACGTGGCCCGTACCACGCTCCCTGCCTCTGCTGGCCCCATGATATTGACCGGAGAGCGTCGAGTCCTATAATGCGCGTACAAGCGAGGGTGCAGGCCACTCGAACACACACAGCCACACATGCAGTGAGAGATCTCATTCCGAAAGGTTGAGAGATGAAGCAGAGTGCCTCGGCCTCCGCAAGTCTTGAGGGGAGTCCGTTCAAGGGCACCTATTCGGTCAGGCGGGTCACCTATACCAACCCTGAGACAGGGTACGCAGTGGTACACCTGGTCCCCGCCGATAGACCTTCCGCCACTGGCTTGGTGGCTGTTGGCCACTTTGGCGAGCCACGCACGGGCGACTGCTATCGTGTCGAAGGGGTGTGGCGCCGCGACCCCAAGCATGGCATGCAGGTGCGCGTCTCCTCTGTCTTGCCAGAGATGCCGCAAAGTCTCACTGCCATCGAACGCTACCTGGGAGGCGCAAGCATCAAGGGCCTGGGGCCCCACTATGCCCAGGCGCTGGTCGCGCACTTTGGCGAAGAGACCTTTGCCGAGCTGCAGAGCGGGGGGCAACATCTGGAGGAGGTGTCGGGCATTGGGCCCGTACGTGCGCAGATGATCCGCGATAGCTGGGCAGAGCATGAAGGCATCCATAGATTGATGGTAGACCTTCAGGGGATCGCGGGTCTTTCTCCCAACCAGGCCCAGCGCATCTATCGGTCCTACGGTCGAGATTCGTGGCAGGTTGTCTCACAGAACCCGTACCTTCTGGCTGAGCAGGTGAGGGGGTTCGGCTTCAAGACTTGCGATCGTATCGCCCGCGCCTTGGGCATTGCCGAGAACTCGCCCCAGCGTTTGCAGGCAGCCATCGTGCACCTGCTGAACCGGGCGCTCGCCGAGGGACACCTGTGGTCTCCGATGACCACTCTGGTCGGCGAGGCGAGCACCTTGCTGGGTGTGACACCAGAAAGCATTCCGCCACAGGTGGACGCCCTTCTTTCTCAGGGGCGAGTCACCGGCGAGCATATCACGGAGGCAGGCATTTCTTCGTCTGTCATGGCCCTGTATCTGCCCCAGGTGGCCCGGACCGAGACGCGCGTCGCTGAGCGGCTGGGGTACTTGCTCCGCCATCCTCCCCGCACGGCTCTACATCTCTCCCCAGGCCAGGCAGACCGTATGGTGGCGGGTCTGTCTCTCGGCGATCTGACCGCCGAACAGCGCCGAGCCGTGAGGGGCGTTCTCACCGGCAAGCGGCTATCCATCCTAACAGGCGGACCGGGCACAGGAAAGACCACGACCGTACGCTTGCTCATCGCCTGTCTGGAAGCATTGCAGGTATCCTATGCCCTGTGCGCCACCACGGGTCGAGCCAGCAAGCAACTGGCCGTGTTGACCGGCCGGAACGCCGCCACCGTTCATCGCCATCTGCGCATCGGAGTGGGCCGACACGATGTTGAGGCAGTACGCGAGTCGGTGCTCATCATCGACGAGTCCTCGATGATAGATATCTGGCTGCTCGACCAGATCGTCGCGCGGCTGACCGATGCCACCCATCTGTTTCTGGTCGGCGACGTGGATCAGTTGCCCTCGGTCGGACCAGGGACCGTCTTGCAGGACCTCATCGCGGCTGCCGAGGATGCCCATCTGCCGGGAATACTCGTCACCCGTTTGACACACGTCTTCCGTCAAGAGGCGGGCAAGGGCAGCGTGATCGTGGCCAACTGTCACCGCGTGCGGGCGGGCGATCGCCCCATCCGTGACGTCCCCCGCGACTCGGACTATTTCGAGATGTTCCGCGACACACCGCGCGAGGCACGCGAACTGGCCGTAGACCTGGTATCCAGGCGCTTGCCCAAGTTCCTGGCCGTGCCTCCATCCGAGGTGCAGGTGCTGGCCCCAATGCACGGTGGTGAGGCGGGAGTGCGCGCGCTCAACTTGGCGCTGCAGCAGGCTTTGAATCCGCCGGCTCCCCACAAGGTAGAGCTCGGGCTGGCCGGCGTCGGAGCTGGCTCTCTGGCGCGCCGCATCTTGCGCGAGGGCGACAAGGTTCGCCAGACCAAGAACGACTATCAGAAACGGGTTTTCAATGGCGACCTGGGGATCATCACTCGGATCGACCCAGAGAACAAGTTGATCACAGTCCGGTTCGATGATCACAGCGTCCTCTACGAGTTCGGCGAACTGGACCAACTCGTGCATGCGTGGGCGATGACCGTTCATTCTGCTCAAGGGTCTCAGTGGCCCGGCCTGGTGATCGTCATGCTGACCAGCCATTATGTGATGCTGGAGCGACATATCCTTTACACCGCCCTCTCGCGGGCTCAGCGCCTGGCGGTGCTCATCACGCAAGACAAAGCTGTGCGCATCGCCGTCTCACAGGACCGCTCGGGCAGGCGAAGGACAACTCTTGTGGGGAGACTGAGCGTCGCCATGGCCGGGCTTGCTGCCACAGAAGCAAAGTCACTCCCCAGAAGCCGCCTCTTTTGATGGGTCGCTCGCCTCCCAAGGCGGACCACCCACGGTATCCGCAAGACACCACTCTCACTGCAACACGAGACCCGCCGGTTGCTCCAATGCTCTGCCTCAGGGCCCATCGATCTGGCGGTTTTCCCGGGCCACGTATCGGGTGGAATCTGTCCCCGACCGAGGGGAGGCGGCTTGACTATCGTAGACAAGCTCCCTATAGTAGCCAAGTTCTTGCCATCTCTGCCAGGAGCGACCGGTGGCTCATAGCGAAGCGGCCAACCATGTGACAGCAAGTGACTCACTCTCGCACCACGAGGCTCGGAACACATGGGCCATAGCTGGCGATATGGTTCTATTCATCACTGGACTGGCGTTCATCAGCCAGACCGTCGTATTGCCCTCCTTTGTGGCCGGGCTGACTGATTCGGAGACCATCGTGGGCTTGGCCAGCGGGCTGACCAGCGGGGGATGGCTACTGCCTCAACTGCTGGTGGCCAGTCAGCTCGCCCGCGTGCCGCGCAAGAAGGACTTGCTGGTGCGCTCCGCCCTGCTGGGGCGTACCTTTCTGTTCCTGGTTGCGCTTGCGATCTGGCTTCTCGGCTGGCAGCGCCCTGCTGTCGCCCTGGTCATCGGACTGGCTGGCGTATTCGCCTTTTTCTGCATGGACGGTGTGGCCACGGTGGCGTGGTACGACCTGTTGGCCAGAGTCATTCCCGAGCGGCGGCGCGGTCGCCTGCTGGGCATCTCTCAGTTTGTCGGAGGGCTGGGCGCAGTTGGTGCCGGTATTGCCGTCCGGTTCATCTTGAGCGAAGAGAGCCCCTGGGCTTTCCCCGCTAACTATGCCTTGCTGTTTGGCTTGGCCTCGATTACGTTGTTGGTGGCAGTTGCGTTCCTTAATCGCATACGCGAACCGGAATCGCAACCAGCAGACAAAGAGGTTGCCTCTTCGCGGAGAGTGCTGGCCCTGCTTCTCACCACGCTGGATCGTGATCGGCCGTTTCTCAGGCTGGTGACCGTCAGATTGCTCAATGGCTGCATTTCCGTGGCCAGCGTCTTCTACATCCTTTATGCTACCAGGAATCTGGGCCTTGGCATTGATGCGGCTGGGCTGTTCGTCTCCGCCCAGGTAGTTGGCTCGCTGGCGGCAGGCTTGCTCACGGGCGCCGTGCAGGACAGATGGGGCCCAACCGTACACCTGCGAACCACGGCAGGCCTGTCGGCCATACCGCCCATCATCGCCCTTTGCGTGGGTCGCCTCTCAGGCATCCTGGGCCAGCAGGTGCTTTATCCGTATCTGCTAGTCTACTTCTTCTTGGGCATATCTATGGGATCGATGGGTTGGCCATATGTCAATTGGATCATCGAGTACACAGACGAGGTGAAGCGCCCCCTCTATATCGGTGCGCTGAACACCTTGGGAGCCCTCACCATGCTGGCTCCAGTTCTCGGCGGGTGGATCGTTCGGTCCGTCTCCTATTCGGCAGTGTTTGCTCTGGCAGTCGTTTTCGCCCTGAGCTCCCTACTGGTGTCCCTTCCTCTGCCCAACCCTCGGCGGGGCCAGGTGGACGGGTGACCACCATGAGAGATTGCCGCTCGAAAGGCCAGGCTCGTCGTTAGTTGTCCCTGTCTGAGCTTTGGGGAGTCGGTTCCGCCAGGAACGCACAAGTCGCTGTGTTGGCCACAAAGTGCAGGGCGTAACCCTGTCCACCCAGAGGTGTTTCCACAGTGCGGAGCTAGCGCAATGCAAGCGAGGAGTCGAGTGTCCAAGATCAAGCTCATCGTCAATCCCGTTTCTGGCCGGGGGTATGGGCGTAAGGCCTGTCCACTTATCCGCCAGTATCTGTCGGATCTGGGAGCGGATTTTGACCTGGTTCAAACAGGCGCCCCGGGCGAGGCGATTCACCTGGCTCGGCAGGCGCTGAACGATGGCTTCGACACCATCGTGGCGGTCGGAGGCGATGGCACCTCGCACGAGGTGGTGAACGGCATGATGTCGGGGGCCAAGGGCCCAACCGTGGGCGCCCTCGGATGCATTCCAACGGGTTGCGGCAACGACTTTGCTGTCATGAATGGTGCGCCCACCGACCTGGAGGAAGCCTGCAGGCTTATCGTCGCGGGCAAGACCCGGCTGGTGGACATTGGACGAGTGAGCCTTGATGACCGCATCACCCGCCATTTCGACAACACGGTCGGCATTGGGTTCGACGGCCTGGTCACCATGGAAGCCAGAAAGTTCAAACGCCTTCGGGGCATGGCCCTCTATCTTCCGGTAGTGCTCAAGACGATCTTCCTGACCATGCACCCCCCACGGGTGGAGATCGAGTTCGACGGACAGGTGATTCGGCAAAGGATCCTGATGGCCGTCATCGCCAACGGCCCGCGCGAGGGGAGCTCCTTTCTGGTTGCGCCCGGCGCCAGATACGACGACGGTCTGCTGGATCTCATCATCGCAGGCACGATGTCCAAGCTGCAGATGTTGGCCATGGTGCCAAAGTTCATGAAGGGCACGCACATCCACGATAGGCGCGTGGCAACGAAACGGGCCAGGCATGTGATCGTCACCTCAGAAGACCCCCTCTACATCCACGTGGATGGGGAGGTCCTTTGTGAGGAGGCGCACCGCGTGGAAGCCACGTTAATCCCCAGTTGCCTCCGCATAATCGCTCCTGCAGAGACAGCATGATCCTGCGGGCGCTCGCCTCAGCACTCGTGGGCTACGCGTTGGGTGCAGTCCCCACCGGTGTCATCGTGGCCAAGATCTGTGGCGGAGCCGATGTGCGCCAGGTCGGCAGCGGGCACACGGGTGGCACCAACGTGGCGCGCGCTGTCGGCAGTGCATGGGCTGGTATCGCTACGATGGTCATTGACCTGGCCCTGGGCGGGTGCGCAGCCTTGTTGGGACAAAGACTCTGCGGTGCCCCATGGGGGGCAACCTGCGCAGGAGTGGCGGCGGTCATAGGGCACGATTGGTCCCTCTATATCGGATTGGGTGGTGGCATTGGGTTGTCAAGCCTGTTCGGTATGCTTCTGTGGCAAGCGCCCCTGGCGACGGTGGCCGTGGGAGGCGGCTTCGTGGGGCTATGGCTGGCATTGCGGAAATTGCTGCACCATGAGGCCAGGAGCACCATGATCGCTTCGCTGGCCGTCCCGGCGTTGTTGGTGGCGCTCGGCCAACCGTGGCCGGTCATTGCCTCGGGCAGCCTGGGCACTCTGGTGGTGATTGCCAAATCCTCTGGCGACTGGCATCGGACCTATGAGGCGAGCGAGGGGGTCCTGCACCAGCTCGGACTGCGGAGCAAGACCGGCCAGGAGCGAGATCAACTTCCTCGAGCCAGAATCTGACCATACGGCCCACTCCTGCTCCAACTGGTCGAAGAAGGCGACCGGCAGGTCATGTGCCACGCGGATCGGGCTCACGGGTTGTGATCTGGGCCTCGGCTGGCAACTCCCCTTTTGACCCCTCCCACCATGGCGGTATATACTCGCCTTACGCCATCCGTCGAGACGCACCTCGCTGGGCGGCAATGCGCTCAAAAAGAACTCGTGCCCACTCGTTCAGGCAGCGGCCGTCATGCTCTTCACCTTCCAGGTGACACGGGTTCCCTTTTGCCCCGCTCTTTGCCTGGGAGGCTTTCCGCCTGCCCCGACGGATCCGGCAAAATCATCGCACAAGCGCATCGACTATGTCTGGCTGGGTGGGCTTGACCCCATAGACGCCAGGGCGCTCGATTCGTTGGCTTCAGACCACCGCGTGGTGGTGGTCGAGGCCCGTTAGCAGTGGGGAGAGACCATGCGCATCGCCATGATCGGGCCCTTTGGTCTGCGCCCCAGAGGCACCATGCGAGTCAGGGCATTGGCTCTGGCCCGGGAGCTGGTGGCGCTGGGGCACGCGGTGAAGATGATCATGCCCCCGTGGCACACCCCCGAGCAAGCTCCTCGCAAGTGGAGCGATGCGGGAGTTGACCTCGAATACGTGGCCCTTGGGCCGGGGCTGAGTCCACTGTCGCATCTGGTCGTGACCCTGAGGCTGGTCAGGTGTGCATTGGCGTGGGAACCAGATGTCGTGCACTGCTTCAAGCCGAAGGCTTATGCGGGTTTTGCGGCCTGGGTCCTGTGGCGCATGCGTGGGCTGCGCACCACAAAGGCGCGCCTGGTCGTCGATGCTGATGACTGGGAGGGACCCGGCGGCTGGAACGACCTGCAATCCTATCCTCGCGTACTTTGCAAGCTCTTTGCCTGGCAGGAGCGATGGGGGCTGGGCCACAGCGATGCCGTCACCGTCGCCAGCCGCACTCTGCAAAGCCTGGTGTGGAGTCTGGGTGTGACCCCCACGAAGGTGCACTACCTGCCCAACGGCGTAGGGAACCCAGGCCCGGGGGATGGCTCGAAGGTGAGGGATCGCCTGACCCTTGGCCAGGCCCCGGTGGTGCTGCTGTATACTCGCTTTTTCGAGTATGATCCAGAGCGGGTGGTCGCAGTCTTTTGCCAGGTCTTGTCTCAGGTACCAGATGCCCGCCTGTTGGTTGTGGGAGAGGCCCTCTTCCCCGAAGATGGTGCCCACTTCGACCGTGCCGTGGCCAAGGCTGGCTTGGGCGAGAATGTGGCCAGGGCGGGATGGGTGCCACAGGAGGAACTGGCCGACTACTTTGCGGCGAGCGACGTGGCGATCTACCCTTTCGATGACACGCTGGTCAATCGGGCCAAGTGTGCGGTCAAGCTGGTCGATCTGCTGGCGGCTGGGGTGGCCGTGGTGGCCGACGCAGTGGGTCAGAACGCGGAGTACATCGTGCACGACGAGACAGGGCTGCTGGTGCCCAGCGGCGATGCGAGCGCAATGGCCGGGCAAGTTGTGCATTTGCTCCGCGATGGGGCCAGGTGCCGGACGCTCGCCTCGGCTGCGGCCCTGCGAATGTCCGAACGGTACTCCTGGCCGGTGCTGGCCAGGAGGGCGTTGGCTGCCTACCGGGCGGCCGGAGTGGGAACGTAGGGGGCGCTAAGCGGGTCAGCGTGCAGCGCGGCGCGCGTGTATGGTGGATGGGAGGGTGGTGGGGTAATAGGATAGCTCGATGCGAACGGTTGCCCTGCATCGGTGGGTCAGACATGCAGCCAATGGCGTATCGGGGCTGAGGCTGGACAGACGCTCAAGCGTACAGATCCCCGCCAGTGTTTCCCTGACCGGGCCGCAAGCTGCAATGTGGCCACTGTGACTGCGGGACGCCTGCGACCAGAAGGGACATCATGGCTACCCACCGACCAATCCCAGCAACTCCCTCCTCACCATATCCAGCGCCAGGTGCATCAGCCATCCACGACCGGCGGGGCCAGCCCGTCCCTGGCGCGACCGCCCTTGAACCAACCGATCTCCAATGGCGAGGCTGAAATAGACGGGGGGCGCATCCGCTGCCGCTGGGTCGCTCGGCCCGACGACGGCCAGGCCCACATCCGCACCCTGGAGCCTGCGCACTGCTCGTGCGGCGGCGTCGGCCACGTCTTGGCTGGGGAAGCTATCTTCAGAGACGAGACCCGCGGGCACACCCAGCACGCGATGCAAGGCCTCGGGATTCCCCACCACCATGCCGCCGGCAAAGGCCTGGTCGCCCCTCGCCGCACGGCTGAGCCTTTGGGCAAGCTCGCCACGGGTAACGGTCTCAACCAGGGCAAGGCACAGAGCCCTTTCGGTCAGCAACCGAATCACCACGTCGGCCATGGTCTCCTCGTCCACGCCAAAGATCACGTCTCCCAGGCGGGCCCGAAGCTCGGCCTCCACCGGCGCGATGAGGGCGTCGGCCTCGGCTTGGCTATCGGCCTTCGCGGTGACGCGCACGTCGGTTTGGCCCGGATGCGCCCTGGTGCCAACCGTGGGGTTCGACAGGCGCATCAGATCGCCGATCCTTGAATCCACAGTGCTTTCGCCAATGCCACAGGTTCGCAGTGTGCGACTCTTGATGACGCCTCTCAATCCGTAGCGCTCGCGCAGGTAGGGGAGAACCTCGTGCTCCATCAGATAGCGCATCTCGTGGGGCACGCCAGGCAGGCAGATGACAACGTGGCCGTTGTGGTCCACGGCGAAAGCGGGCGCCGTGCCTACGGGATTGTGAATCACCCGTGCTCCCTCTGGCAGGTGAGCCTGCTTGCGGTTGTTCTCGGTCATCCGATGACCGCGCCTGGCAAAGTAGCGGGAGATCTCTTGGACGAGCTCTTGGTCCAGCACCAGCTCACGATCAGTCGCCTCGGCCACCGCCTGGCGAGTGACGTCGTCCACCGTGGGCCCCAGACCCCCGGTGGTGATGACCACGTTGGAGCGCGCCAGACCGCGTCGCAGAGCGTCGGCGATGCGCCCCAGGTTGTCGCCCACGGTGGTGGTGTAGTAGAGGTTGAGCCCGATGGTAGTCAGTCGCTTGGCGATCCAGGCCGAGTTGGTATCCACGATCTCGCCGAGCAACAGTTCAGTGCCAATGGCGATGATCTCTGCTTGCAATGTGTCCTTCCTCAATCGTAGAATGAGCTGCCTACAGATACTCTTTCAGCCCTCGCTCGCGCAGCGCCTTGACCAGCGCGCTCACCTCTTGAGCCCGACTCTTGGGCAGCACCAATACTGCGTCGCCGGTATCGACCACGATCATTCCTTCCAGGCCGATGGTAGCGACCAGCCGCCCCCCCTCGCTGTAGAGCAGCGAATTCGACGTATCCAGCCCCACATGCTCCCCGTTGCCCAAGACGACGTTGTGTTGTTCATCATGGGGAAGTATGTCGAACATGGCAGACCAATTGCCGACGTCGCTCCAGCCCAGGTCACAAGGGACGACGGCCACACTTGAGGACCGCTCCATGATACCCACGTCGATGGTGGTTGGCGCGATCTGATTCCACAAACGCTCCAGCGCGTCGCTGTCTGCGGGAAAGCCCGCGAGCTCAGCCACCTGGTTCAAGAGAGAGTACATCTTGGGTAGCAGCCGACGGTATTCCTCAAGGATGTGTTCCAGCGTCCAGGCAAAGTATCCCGTGTTCCAGTAGAAACGCCCACTGGCAACGAATTCGCGTGCTTGTCCAAGCGTGGGCTTCTCGGTAAAGCGCTCCACGCGATAGATATCCTGGCCCAGTTCACGGCCCAGAGGCTGGCCACGCTCAATGTAGCCAAAGCCGGTTTCGGGATAGCTGGGGACGACGCCCACCGTGGCGATGAAGCCTCGTCGGGCGGTTGCAACCGCAGCCACGAGGGCCGCCCGAAAGCGCTCCTCTCGTGCGATGGTGTGATCGGCGTGCAGCGAAACCATGACCTCTTGCCCTGACGACACTATGCCGCGTAGCCTGACAGCGGCAAGCCCCAGGGATGGTGCTGTGCCCCGAGGCGAGGGCTCGACAAAGATGTTGCTCCCCAGCATCTGCGGTATGTGTTGGGCAACCAGCGGAGCATGTTCAGGACCGGTGAGAACATAGATGCGTTCCAAGGGCACCAGACTGAGCGCGCGGCTTATGGTCTGTTGCAGTAGAGAGCGTTTGCCAACCAGATTCAAGAGCTGTTTGGGACACCTTCTGCGGCTACGGGGCCAGAGGCGCGTGCCGCTGCCGCCTGCAAGAATGGCGATGTGGACGCCGCTGAGGTCGCTTTTCGACGTTTTGGAAGCCATGTTGGCGCCTACCCGTTTCTTCCTTCAGTGAGCCAGGACGTAGGACATGCTATCGACGCGGCGCACCATGCCCTTCAGTTCCATCATGGAGAGCGTGCTCGACACGGTGGCCGTCGAAAGACCCGATCCCCGCACGATCTCGTCCAGCTGCACCGGTTCCGCTCCCAGGTATCCGAGCAGAGTCTCTTCCATAGGGGTATCAGGCACTATCGTTCGTACCTCTTTTTGCTGCGAGACCATGGTCAGATTGAGTTCCTCGAGGATGTCTACAACGCAGGTGACCAGCTTGGCCTCGCCGCGCTGTATCAAGGCATTGGTGCCCGCGCTCGTCCGGCTGAAGACGCTACCTGGGACGGCAAAGGTCTCGCGCCCCTGGTCCAGGGCAAAGCGCGCGGTGATAAGAGCCCCACTCCTTATCCCCGCCTCAGTCACCAGCGTCCCCAAGGAGAGACCGCTGATGATCCGATTACGTGGGGGGAAGTTGCTGGCATCTGGCGCGGTGCCCAGGGGATAGTCCGAGATCAGGGCTCCGGAACGGGCGATGCGCTCGGCCAGATCACGATGTCTTGCCGGGTATACAATGTCCAAGCCACACCCGAACACGGCGACTGTGCGGCCGCCTGCATCCAAAGCTGCTCGATGGGCCACACCGTCGATACCCAGGGCCATGCCGCTGACCACGGTGATGCCGTTCTCGGCCAGTTCGCTGGCCAGCCGCCGCGTGACCTCCATGCCGTAGTCTTTGCACTTGCGCGTACCCACAATGGCCAGGGCAAAGTCATCGTCGGGGAGGATGCTGCCACGTACGTAGAGGAGAGGAGGGGGCTGGTCGATATTCTTGAGCAGTGAAGGATAGCCCTCATCGTCCCAGGTGACGATGTGCACACCCGCAGCTCTCACCTTGTCCAGCTCGGCATCGAGGTCCATGTGCGAGCGCCGACTTATCAGTTGCTCTATGCCATCCTGGCGCAAGCCGACTGCTCTTAGCGTGGCAGCGCTCGTCTTCCAAGCTGGCTCCAGATCGCCGAAATGCCTGAGCAGGCGAAGCACCCCAACGGGACCGATGCCGGAGACCAGATTGAAGCCAAGCCAATAGCGGACATCGCTCATCGCTGCGCTCCTGGGAGGCGGCAGTCTAGGATAGGCCGTTTGGAAGGCGAACCACCATGGTCCCTGCGTCCAGGTCGATTCGGATGATGACGTCCTTGAGTGCGGGGAGAAGTACCTCTCCCTCGTCCCCTTGAACGACATAGACCTCGTTGGCTCCGGTGGGTAGCACCTCGGTGACCCGCCCCAGCACCTCGCCTCCGACAGTGATGACGGTGAGGCCTTCGATCTGGTGATAGTAGTATTCGCCCTCCGACAGAGGGAGAGCCTCCTCCAGAGGGACGTAGACGTATGCGTTTCGCCACTGCTCGGCTGCAGCTCGGTCCTCGATGCCACCCAGTTGCAGCAACGCCTGGCCGCCGTGCAGCCGAGCACGCTTCACCTCGAACCGAACCAACCCATCGCCCAGGTAGACCTCGCCCAGCAAGCCGAAGCGTTCGGGATCATCCGTCTCTATTGAGATCTTGAGCTCCCCCCGCAATCCTCTGGGCGCCACAACCCGGCCAATGACCAGGTGGGTGAATTGGCCCTTGATCTGCGAATGCGCTGGTCCACTCTGGAAAGACGACGAGGCGACGTCCTCGACGGAACGTCGCCCATCTCTTGCCTGTGCCCCAGCACTCATTCAGACGATCTCGAGAATGACGCGCCGCCCCCTTCTCACGGAGGAGGCCACTCTCAGCAAAGTGCGCATGGCGTTGGCCACGCGCCCACGCCTGCCAATCACCACGCCCTTGTCATCCTGTGCCACGTATAGTTTCAAGATGGTGGCATGCGGGCCGCGAATCTGCGTGACTCTGACGGCGTCTGGGTTGTCAACCAAGGACTTGGCCACGTACTCTACGAGCTCCCGCATTCCTCAACCTCCAGTTACCCGGTCTCCCCCTCGGCCTCAGGCTCGGCCTGCGCCCCCTCACTACGGGGTGCTTGCGCCCCTTCATCACGGGGTGCTTGCGCCCCTTCACTACGGGGTGCTTGCGCCCCTTCACTACGGGGTGCTTGCGCCCCTTCATCACGGGGTGCTTGCGCCCCTTCACTACGGGGTGCTTGACTCTCGCCCTTGGAGCTCAAGAACTTTTCCATAATTCCGAGCTTGATCAACATGCGAGAGACGGCCTCGCTGGGTTGAGCCCCTCTGGCCAACCACAAGAGCGCCCGCTCTTCCTTGATGACCACCGTGGCTGGATCGGTGCGAGGGTTATAGTGTCCAATGATCTCGATGAAACGGCCATCACGCGGAGCCCGCTGATCGGCCACCACCACTCGATAGCTGGGCTGTTTCTTGGCACCTACACGGCAAAGTCGAATGCGAACCATGCGTTCAATCTCACCCTTTTCTATTCTAGATTGCTGCGTCGCAGTGATTATACACCAGAAGTGTCTGGAATGCTAACGGAGCAGAGACATGATGCCTCGTCCGCGGCCGCTCTGCAACTGCTTGATCATCTGCTGCATCTGGGTGAATTGCCTGAGCAGTTGATTCACCTGCTGGATGGAGGTGCCGCTCCCTTTGGCGATCCGCCGCTTGCGACTGGCACTGATGATCCTGGGGCTGTGGCGCTCCTGGCGAGTCATGGAGTTGATGATGGCCTCGGTGACAATCAGGCCCCTTTCTGTGGCCCCGGCAGGTAGTTCCTTGGCCAGCTGCTGAAGGCCGGGGATCATGCCCAATAGCTCGCCGAGTGGCCCCATCTTCTTTACCGTCTGGAGCTGATCTACAAAGTCCTCCAAGGTGAAGCTGGCGGTGCGCAGCTTCTCACCCATCTTCAGGGCCTCCTCTTGGGAGAAGGCCTCTTCGGCGCGCTCGATGAGGGTCAGAACGTCCCCCATGCCCAGAATGCGCGAGGCCAGCCGGTCGGGGTAAAAGACCTCCAGATCCGAGGTCCTTTCACCAACACCCATGAACTTGATGGGTACGCCTGTGACAGCTCGGATAGAGAGTGCGGCTCCACCTCTGGCATCACCATCGACTTTGGTCAGTATGAGGCCCGTCAATCCGACGCGCCGGTTGAACTCCTCGGCGACTGCCACGGCCTCCTGACCGGTCATCGCATCCGCCACAAGAAGCACTTCCTGCGGCTTGATGGCTTGGCGGATCTTGTCCAGCTCGCCCATCATGTCGTCGTCGATCTGCAAGCGCCCGGCCGAGTCGAACACCGCCACGGTGTAGCCTTCTCGCCTGGCGTGTTTGAGGGCGTTGGCGCAGATCGAAGATGCGGTCGGAGGCCGAAGGCCAGAGATGCCGCTCACTGGTGGTTGCGGGCGATCTCCCTCGGTGTACACAGGGACGTCTATCTGTCTCCCCAGAGTGACCAACTGGCTGATGGCTGCCGGACGGTGGGTATCAGCGGCAACGAGCAAGGGCCTTTGTCCGGTGCGCCTCAGATGAACGGCGAGCTTTGCAGCAGTGGTCGTCTTGCCTGAGCCATATAGGCCAACTAGCATGATGGCAGCCGGGGGCTTGCCCCCCAAGTCAAGTCGGCCCGGCTCACCGAGGAGGGTGACGAGTTCCTGGTGGACGATCTTGATCACCGTCTGCGCTGGGGTGAGCGACCTGGCCACCTCGGCTCCGACGGCTCGTTCACCAATGCGCCTGGTAAAGTCCCTGACGACCCGATAGTTGACGTCGGCCCCCAGCAACGCGAGTCGCACCTCTCGCAAGGTGCGGTCGATGTCCGATTCCGAGATGCGCCCTTTGCTGGAGAGCTTTCGGAAAGCGTCCTGGAGTTTTTCTGAAAGCGATTCGAACATGATCGACTGCCTTGTTGTCAGTTTCCTTTATGCCAACCGAGCTATTCTACAGGGAAGGGAAGAGAGCGTCAAAGCGGAGGCGTGCTTGCGCTGAGAGCATCGAAGAAGGCCCCACGGAGACCGAGTCGGGCACATCTCTAGAAGAAGGGTACCCTGGGCCTTGTGACGTACATCTGCTTTGTTGCAGTTTACCTCACCCCTCTACTCCCCTCTCCGCCGGCGGAGAGGGGACGGGGGAGAGGTCGGCGCACGAGATGCCACTCTCGAAGCGTTTTTCGATACTCTCAGGCGCTCGCCCCGTCCGATGGGGTCGCCCAGTCTGCAACACGCACCAGGCGACCAGCAAAGCACAGAGGCCCTTGGAGCGCGACATGCCACACTCCAATACGCATAGGGAGGACTCCACACGACTGGCCCCACTATTCTGCCATCCCAGGTGATAGAAGTGAAGCTGCGGTCGATCTGCCGGTCTCTGGCGTCTCCACTGTTGCGGCCCAAGGGAAGGGCTACGGCTGTGGGGCTTGCCTACCCACCCGACCTGCGCTGTGCGAGGCGAACCGGCCGGTGACGCGCGCAGAGCCGGTGTGCACGATGACCTCGTGGAAGGCGCGCACATCCCTGGATCCAGACCGAGACACGACGACCCCCACCTTCCAGATCACGCTGCCATCCTCGGTCGATAGCGTCGGTCGCCAGTTGGCGGGAATGGGAATGCTGAACAGACGAGTTACCCTCTGGGCGGGACGGAAGGTGAATGGACCACTGAGCATGTCCTCCCCCTCCAGCCACACGTAGGTGGTCCCCTGGCCGCCACGGCGACGTTGTCCGCGCAGCGTCCCTGATGCTGGGTCCTCATCGACCACATATACGAAATGGTCGTCGCTGGCTTGCACGTTCTCGATCCTCAGCAGAACAGCGCGCACCTCCTGAGCGTCGAATCTCCTCGAAGGAGTGATGTGCACGTGGCCGCTCACGGTCTCACCTTCGCAATAGACTGCGCGCGGCAGGCCCAGAATCAGTTGACACACCTGAGAGACCGCTATGGACTGGCGTTCACCGAGTGCTTTCAGGGGCACAGGCGGGGCAGATTCGACAAAGAACTCTTGGTGCGCGTGGACGGGGGAGATGTCTGGGGCATCGAGCAGCGCGTGCACCGTCCAGTGCACAGAGCAAACATAGCCGTGATGGGAGGGAACCGCGTTCAGAGGTATGGTGAAGCGGAAGGGATACCTGTGTGACACCCCGCGCCGGATGGTTGTTGTGGGTAACAGGTCGGTTTGCTTGAGAAAGTACTCGCATGACCTGTGCACGAACGTTGGCTGGCCAGCATTCCTCTCGTCGATCTCATCGTGGACGTAGAACCCACGGCAGAGGAGGTAGACCTTTGCATCGTTGATCCGCAAGGTATTTTCGACCGTCACCCTGACATGGCCCGCAAGAGGCCCCCCCGGCGCGAAGCAGGGTTTCTGTTCGTCGAGCTCAATGGAGAGGAGAACCTCTCCCTCTTGTGGGAAGTGGCGCGCGCCAAGGATTCCCCCGACAATGCCCCCCAACACCAGGCCACCCAGCGACCCGCTGATGGCGCCAATCAGCGCGCCGCCCGATCCACGGTTCAGGTGCCCCGACAGTGCGCCGATGGGCAGGAGCAGAAAAAGTCCGATCGCTGCGCCCAGTAGCGCGCCTTTGCGTGTTCCGGTCTGCAGCTCACGCAGAAGGGGCAGACGCTCCGCGCTGGCGAGGACTACTCTGAGCCACGTTCGCGGGACTGTCACCGCACCTTCCTTCCTCCCACCAGACTGCACCCGAAGGCTGTGATGCTCGTGAGTGCTGCCCAGGTCTTCGGGAGGCGACCCTTTGGTTACCATTATAGCACAAGAGAGTATGGGTGGAAAGCAATCAGCCCAGAGGGCATCGAAAAACGCCGAGAAGGTGGTCGTCACCCATACACCACGGTCTATATCCATCCTTTGTTTTCGTTTAGACCGTGCTAGCCAGAGTATCCACGCAGCACGCCTCCGATTCGCCTCCAGTCAGATTCGGAGCCGCTTTTTCGATGCTCTCCAGTACACGCCCTTGACGGAACGGTCAATTGACGGTAAGATCAGGTGAGGGTGACCATTTCAACAGGAGACCAGTTGCTGGCCTCACGAGAAAGGAGTGGTGCGGTTATGGGAGCACGAGATCGCATGCAGTGGTGGCACGAGGCTCGGTATGGCATGTTCATCCATTGGGGGGTCTATTCTATCGCTGCGCGCGGAGAATGGGTGATGTACCAAGAGCATATCCCTGCCGACGAGTATGCTCGTCTGTCGAAAAGGTTCGTCCCCAAGAGGTACGATGCTGATGAATGGGTTGCGTTGGCCAAGCAAGCGGGCATGAAATACATGGTCATGACCAGCCGGCATCATGACGGTTTCTCCTTGTTTGATACCCAGGCATCTGATTTCTCTGCGCCCAAGACCGCTGCAAAGCGAGACCTCCTCAGAGAGTACGTGGAGGCTTGCCACCGTGGCGGGATGCGGGTGGGGTTCTACTATTCTCTGCTCGACTGGCGCTACCCAGCCTACTTTCGCGGGCCCAAGGCGGACCCACAGGGCTGGCAAGAGCTAGTTGACTACGTACACGCCCAGGTGCGGGAGCTGTGCACCAATTATGGCAAGATCGACGTTCTTTGGTACGATGGTGGGTGGCCGTATACCGCCGAGGACTGGTGCTCAGAGGAGCTCAATGCCATGGCGCGCAAACTCCAGCCGGCCATCATCATCAACAACCGCTCTCAGCTCCCCGAGGACCATGATACGCCAGAACAGCACATTCGAGCTTCTCAGCCAGGCCGAGCCTGGGAATCGTGCATGACCCTCAACGACAGTTGGGGCTACAACGCGGCTGATGACAACTGGAAGACCGGCAAACAGGTGCTCAAGAATCTCTTGACCTGCGTCAGTTCGGGCGGGAACCTGTTGCTGAACGTCGGCCCAAAGCCGGACGGCACCATACCAAAGGAGTCGGTGGACGTCCTGAGGAGTGTGGGGCGTTGGCTCCGCCGCAACGGGGGATCCGTCTATGGCACCGAGCGCTCGCCTTTCGGTGGCACATCCACGGGTTTGACCACCCTGAAGGGAAACACGTTGTTCATGCACGTGCTGCGTTGGCCGGGCAGGGAGATACAGTTTTGTCGGATTGCCAACAAGGTGCGCTCAGTACACTTGCTCGCGACGGGACGAGAGCTGAACTTCCAGCAGAAAGGAGATCGGCTCCTGGTGCGTGGTCTGTCTCCTAATGCCCCCGATAGACTGGCTACAGTGATCGTGGCTGAGCTAGAGGGCAAGCCTCAAACGTTGGACTACTTCTCTGATGGGTGGGCAGCAGAGGCTGAGTCCTTATCTGTCGAGCCTGTGGCTCCCGCTCCAGAGCCGATACAACCAGAGGAAGAAACCCCGCCTGACCTTTCCGAATACACAGAGTCCGAGGATTAGGGAGACTCGACTCGGACCAAAGACATACGACACAGACAGCGCGAGGGTGGACCCGCGCCCTCCGCCGAACGCAGGCACCCCGCTGGTGGAAGCTGAGTGGGCGCAATCGGTGAGTCCATGCCCACTCAGCTTGGCGATCGATTGGGCTAGCGCCTGACAGAGTCCTGCTCGTCAGGCGTATCCAGGTCGTTATCGCCCTCCTGGTTTCCGAGGGGAATTGCCCATTTCAGGACGACCATAGCAGCCACCGCGAGTGGAATCAGCCATGCCCAGGGTCCGACGCCGAGGATGAGGTGGGCCACCGCGGCGACAATCACCATCGGCCCGCAGCGAAGCATCAGCTCTCTTCGGAATGCGACTCTATTCACCAGGACCTTGCTCTGCCCCTTTTCGTCCAGGCGATTCTGCTGGCGGTTAGTCTGTTCCTGTCTGGGGGCGACGCCTCGTCTCAGGGCAGGTGGTCCGCCACCCACTCAATGTCCAGCTCCTGAAGCTTGGCCAAGGTGGGCACTCCGGTCTGAGTATCCCACCCCATCATGCCGTAGAAGATGGTCAGGTTCTCATCCAAGACCCCCGGATCGATCGGCTTCTCGTTCATTGAGCCGCTCACAAAGAGAGTGTTCATGCGCGGAGGCAGCGCGTCATCAGCTCGGGTGAAGCCCTCCCGCAGGTTGAAGGCCCTGGCCATGGCGAGACCGCGCTCGGCCACCTTCAGCAGCTCCCACACGTTGGTCTCCCATCCGGTGATCGCCCTGACCAGCTCCACCTTCTGATCGCGGGTCCAGGGGATGAACGCGCAGCAACACAGGTGATTGTCCAACCAGGTCCAGTTGGTGACCACGGTGTAGGCGCGCACCTTGTTCGCGTTCAGCTCGGTCTGAGGGACAGACCGGTAGATGCCCAGACTCTGCAACCCCTCGGACAATGGTTCCTTTGCGAGGCCACCATCCCAGAGGTTGTGCATGTGATCGGCGCCGGTGGGTGAGACGGCGTACCCCAGGGCCTGGCCGTGCCGTGTGCGGCACTCGTGCATGGGGAAGGGCTGGCCTTTGGTAGCAAGCACGAATTGCTCGGCTCCGCGCCCGATCTCGGCCGCGGCCCGCTGTGGTCCCTCGGCGAGAAGGTCGCCAAGCCCCTCACGCTCGCCGATCTGGCGCACAAGCTCGACCATAGCCTCGGCGTTGCCAAAGCTCAGCTCGAGGCCGCCCGTATCCTCGGTGGTCAACAATCCCGTCTCAAAACACTCCATGGCAAAGGACACGGCCATGCCGGTCGAGATGGTGTCCAGACTGTAGGCCTGGCACAACTCGTTGGCCTTGCTTATGGCCCGCAGGTCATCCACGCCGCAATTGGAGCCAACGGCGGCCACCGTCTCGTACTCGGGACCGCCATACTCTGGGTCTACCTGATAGTCCTCGTCGTCAACCTTCACCACCCGCTTGCAGCGGATGGGGCAAGCATAGCACGCTCCTCGGTCGATGAGAATGGTGTCGCGCATGGTAGACCCGGTGATCTTGCTCGCCCCCTCAAACTCTCCATCCTGAAAGTTCCGGGTGGGCAGGGCACCGATCTCACTCAGGTGTTCCAGTCCACCGTCCGTGCCGGTGTCGTACATGTCCCAGGCCTTGTCCTTCCAGTGCTCGCCCATCCACCTGCTCAGCTCCCTGAGTGCCTCGCGATCGGCCACGGGGATGCTCGCCCTCCCTCGGGCTGCTACGGCCTTCAGGTTCTTGGAGCCCATGACAGCCCCCATGCCCGAGCGGCCAGCCGCGTGCTTGAGATCGTTGATCACGCAAGCATAGCGCACCAGCTTCTCTCCGCCCGGGCCGATTGTTGCCAGCCGAACTCGCGAATCTCCAACCTCCGCCTGAATCGCATTCTGGCAATCCAGTGTGGTCATCCCCCAGAGATGATCAGCCGGGCGGATCTCGGCCTCGCCCTCGTGAACCCAGAGATAGACCGGGTTCGCGGCTCTGCCCTCCACCAGGATCGCGTCAAAGCCGGCGCGCTTGAGCTCGGCTCCAAAGAAGCCCCCCACATCCGCCTCGCCGTAGCCTCCAGTCAGAGGCGACTTGGCTCCAACGGCGCTCCGTCCAGCGCCCGCAACGGGGATTCCGGTGATCGCACCGGTCGCAAAGATGAGAAGGTTCTCTGGCCCGAGGGGGTCGGCGTCTTTGGCCACTTCTTTCAGCAGATAGTAGCCTATGAATCCATTCCCGCCGACGTAGCGCCGATAGAAGCTATCTGGCGGCTCCTCCGTGCGCATGGTACCCTCGCCAAGATCGACTCTCAAGATTCGGCCCGCGTATCCTTTCGGCATGACTGACCTCCATCGGTGATGGTTCACTGGTGTACGAGACGTACTTGGTTGATCGCAAACGGACACTCGCTCCATCTTAGAGAGGCGGGGGGCAGGTGTCAACCTCGGACGCACCTCGGCCTTGCCCTGGCCCTGGTTCTGGTATAGAATCTGCTTTACATCATGTTGGCGGAGGGTATGATGATGTCAACGGCCAAGATCAGGTATCGCAAGCGGGAGTGGGAGGTGAAAAGCGGCATGACCGTCCGCGCCGCTATAGAAAAGACTGGCCTGGACCCCTACAGCGTGCTTGCCCTGCGGGGGAAGAGGCTGATCAATGACCAGACCATAGTTGAGCCGGGCGATGACATTCGGCTTGTCAACGTCATTTCTGGGGGTTGAGGCTTGCGGTCAGAAGCATCGGGGGCCCCATGAAGTGTACCAAGTGCGGCAGGGTCGCAGTCATCGAGATGCGACAGCATCGCCTCAAGCTGTGTGCCGAGCATTTTGTGGAGTGGGTGCCCACGATGGTGGAGCGCACCATCGACAAGCACCACATGCTGGGGCGAGACGAGCGTGTGCTGGTTGCCGTCTCGGGCGGCAAGGATAGCCTGACCTTGTGGGCCATTCTGATGCAACTCGGCTACCAGACGGAGGGGCTTTACATCAACCTCGGCATCGACCACGAAGCCTACTCTGATGTCTCGCAAGAGAAAGCGGCCAAGTTCTCCTCCGAACATGGGAGCATCCCACTGCACGTGGTGAACGTGCGCGCGACCTACGGCAAAGCGATCCCCGAGCTGGCTCGCACCAGGCGCGGCCGTCGCACATGTTCGGTGTGCGGTCTGGTGAAGCGACACGTCATGAATCGCGTGGCCTATGAGGGCAGTTATGCCGCCGTTGCCACCGGACACAACCTCGATGACGAGGCGGCAACGTTGCTGGGGAATACGTTGCGATGGCAAGCGGGATACCTCAGGCGTCAGGCTCCCATCTTGCCCTCCGTGCATCCCAGGCTGGTGCGCAAGGTCAAGCCACTGTGCCGCCTATACGAGCGCGAGACCGCTGCCTACGCCCTGGTTCGGGGCATTGATTTCGTCGATCTGGAATGCCCCTACTCGGTGAGAGCGAAGAGCATCTTTTACAAGGGGATACTGAACCAGTTGGAGAGACGCTCGCCTGGTACCAAGATGCAGTTCTATGAAGGTCTCCTCCGGGCCAGGCAGGCCGGTCTGTTCACCAGCGTCGAGCGAGAAATCGAGTACCGTACGTGCAGTGAATGCGGGCAGCCGACCCAGGCGGGCGATCTTTGCGCGTTTTGTCGCCTGTGGAAGGCGGCCTGAGGAACTCGGGGCAGGCTGGGGGCGCACATGACCCCCATCATGATGACGCCCACATGGTGCACATCGGCGTTTGGCTGGGTTGTGCCCAGGAACGAGCAGGGGAATGCAAGAGGAGCAAGGGCTGATCTTTGACGAGCAGCTTCCGCCCGACCACCGCAGTGGCTTTGTCACCCTGGCGGGCAAGCCCAACGTCGGCAAATCGACGCTGCTCAACGCCTGGTTGGGCTTTAGACTTGTGGCCGTCTCCCCCAAGCCCCAAACCACGCGCAATCGCCTACGGGGCATACTCACCCGGGACGATGTTCAGATCATCTTTGTGGATACCCCGGGCATTCACCTGCCGCGTAACAAGCTCGGGGAGTACATGGTTGCCGCAGCCAAGCGCGCTATCCCCGATGCTGATGTGGTGGTCTTTGTGGTGGACATGTCGGGGCCACCGAATCGCGCCGACCGGGAGATCGCGCGGCTGCTGGCAAATACTGAAGGCACGCCCATCCTTCTGGCCATGAACAAGATCGATCTGGTATGCTCTGACGAGGCCAGGGCTCGTCGCGCGGCGTTCGAGGCACTGATGACCTTCGATGAGGCAGTGTGCATCAGCGCGCTGACGGGATTCAACCGAGATGACCTTCTCGACCTGGTCATATCCAGGCTTCCTTTTGGGCCGCGCTACTATCCCGAGGACCAGTTGACCGACCAGCCAGAGCGGTTCGTTGCCTCTGAGCTGATACGCGAGCAGGTATTGCGACTCCTGGAGCAGGAAGTCCCTCATGCCGTGGCGGTGATGGTTCAGGAGTTCAAGGAGCGCCCCAATGGCACCATCTACATCTCGG